>ERZ773229.12-NODE-12-length-264597-cov-23.415836_pt1 | contig 264597 bp, 301 predicted proteins | sample MGYA00580992_ERZ773229 | MGnify/ENA primary metagenome ERZ773229 (study PRJEB29015, sample SAMEA2737795) | human gut metagenome | biome: human gut; feature: human-associated habitat; material: faeces | place: China | collected 2012 ... | reverse complement strand
AAAACCAAGTGATAGTTTCGGAAGATTTGCAGATAAAAAACATGGTAAAAAATCATCATTTGGCAAAGTCCATAAGTGATGTATCATGGCATGAGCTGACAAGACAGTTAGAATATAAGGCCAAGTGGAATGGCAGAAAATATGTCAAAATAGATACATTCTATGCTAGTAGTCAATTGTGTTCAGTCTGTGGATACCAAAATACAGAGACGAAAAATCTGTCAGTAAGGGAATGGATATGTCCTGTCTGTGGAACAAATCATGACAGGGATATCAATGCAGCAAAGAATATACTGGAAGAAGGATTAAGACAAATAGCATAAAAATAACAATATAGGGCAGGGACTGCCCGAATTAACGCCTGTGGAGATAGTAGGTTACGAGGTCTGCGAAGCAGGAAGCCCATCGACTTTAGACAATGGGTAGTTCACGTTATTATATTGATAGTGTGTGCAGTTGTCACGCTAATTGTTGGACTGGCTCTTATACCTACGGTAGTATTAGCACCATTTGGGATTCTTATGATTACAGTCAGTTTTATATTTGCAGTAACGGCATTGCAACTTTATCGAAGCAATGAATCTCCTGTGGTTACAGAGGGTCAGGTAAAAGCAGCATGTAGTGAATGTTACTCTCTTAAAGAGAGTAAATGGTATGACAGAAATCCGAATTGTTTGAATTTGGAAAATGATTATGTCGAATTCAGAAATGATAATATGCCTAGTCTCTAAGCAGTTATAGCCTATGCATTGTTAATCATTACTGTAATTACAGTAAATTCAGAACCAAAAGCATGAATATATTAAATTTATATGAAATTAAGTCAAGAGGACAGAGTGTAATAGCTCTGTCCTCTTTTTGAGTTTAAGGAGGATTATTATGATTACGGAATTGCCAAAGGATGCACGACAGTGTAGTTTATCAGGTGTTTTTATTACGCCTGATGCAAGAGTTTTTAAAGCCGGAAAGAACGGCTTTAGAGAGGTAACAGTGAAAGCTGATAAAAAGGGGCCTGGGAAATTTTACAACAGTGCTGAAAAGAAGTATTACAGTTTAACTCAGGCATATGCAGAGGCTTTTGTTCCAAATGGTGAGCAAAAGCCTCTTGCTTTTATAAAGGATGCCTCACATGGTTTAGATCCAGCAAATATTATGTGGGCTACAAATGACGAATGGCGTGAATACTGGAAAGAGCATGCTGAGAGAAAATGTAAATGCTGTGGAAAGTTAGTCGAGAAAGATATGGCTGGAGAGCTGTGTAAGGGATGCTTTACTAAAATGTCAAATGCAAAACCTGATACGGATGAGATTAAACGATTTCAGGAGCGAGTCGCTGCTACAGGGTTTGATCCTAACAGAGATTTCTTTTCAGGGCGACAGAGAGATGCTTTAGAGCTTTTCTGTAGTGGCGTCAGTATGCCAAAAATAGCAAGTATTCTTGGATGTGATTTGAAAACAGCTAATGCCTGCATTAAGTCAGCAAAGGTAGCAAGAACATTAGAACGTGCAACTTCAGATAATGTAACACCTATCGGGTATAAGAGCGCTGCTGATGTTCTGCCAGCAAGTATTACTCTTAGCGCTGATGGAAGTAAACCAATTGCATCTAAGGATCTTAAGGTAACAAGAGATGCAAAAATCACTAATCAGTCTAGTAAATCTGAGCCACTTAGTAATGTTTATGTGCATCTTGAAAAACCGAAAGTTGCAGAGCCAGAAGAGACTACTCCGGATTGGTATGATCAGGAGAGATTACTTGCTCGGGAAAATATTCCAGTGCAGAAATCTCATGATACGGATTCACACACAATTATTGGTAAATTAGCTAAATTGCTCAAGTGCAGTTTAAAGACAGCTATTGCTTGCTTCAAGCTGGCAAGAAAGTTAGAGAGCGAAGGACCATTGCAGGATAATGAGCCGGAAGCAACTCATAATTTGGTGTCGGCTAAATCCTGTGATTTAGCTGTATCAAAAACAAATGCAATTACTTCAAATGCAGATGAAGCCAGTGTTCCTGAAACACATAAAAGTGTTGATCCTGTATTTGTGTATGTGAAAGTTCCGGTTGTTAAGGAGTTAATTAAAGAAGTTCCGGTTGTCAAAGAGGTACCTGTAGTCAAAGAAGTAATCAAGGAAGTTCCTGTAACGCATACCACTAAAGAGTCTGAGATATCAAAATTGTTTGATTATTATAAGGCTTTTAATAATAAGGCAATTCCTTTTTCTTACTTCTGTAAAGTGTACTGGGTTGCTGGATCATACAATAAGCATTTTGCATTAGACTTAACAAATGCTACTATTGCACATTTGTTTGAGTCAGGACTCGAGTTTAATACGCAGAATATACATGACACTTTACTTGCTCTTGCAAAAATAAATTGTATTACACAGGAGGTTTAAATGGATGGACAAACTCATGCAGCTCTAGGAGCTGCCACAGCTTTAGTTGTGATTCGGCCAACAGAGCCAACAGCTTTGATTGCAACAGCTGCAGTTGGGGCATTTGCCGGTATTCTTCCAGATATTGATACTGGAGGAAAAGTTGCACCAATTATACATAAAATAACTGCAGCTTTTATTTGTATCGTATGCTTCTTTGTAGGTCAAGCAGCTTTAACTGGAAGTACGGTCATTGAGAGTATCGATGGTTCCGGAATAGCTGTTAATTTGCTTGGCTTAGCTATTTTAATCGGGTTTAGTATTTTTGGAGGTACACAGCCGCATAGAGGTTTTACACATTCTGTGCTGGCGTTACTTATAGCATCCTTTAGTGCTTACTTAATTTTCAAAAACCTGGCTCTAGCTTTCTGCATTGGTTATGCTTCACATCTTCTTATTGATACTGTTAATAAGAAAGGTGAGCAGCTTCTTTACCCTATGCCTAATCGCTGGTGCTTTAATTTATGTAAGGCTAATGGATTAGCTGCATTGTATACTCGAATGGCATCTTATCTCGTTTGCATAGGGTATGCAGCTTATTTAGGGTTATGTTAGGAGGATTTTATGAGAAAAATTTCACAGATACAGTACAAAAAAGTTGATGCAGATATTAAACCTTTTCGAAAGACTGTACTTTCAATTATTGATGATCACATGTATTTAATACAGTCATACAAGTATGATCAGAACTTAGATGTGTGGCTCAATTCAAAAGTTACATCTTTTCTTAATGAAGATGGTGAGAGCGTGAATGGCATAGTTCATATTTGTAAAAGTGTCTGTACAACTGATTATTTTGATGCCCTTATCCTGTATGAAGGATTTAGCGAAATACAGGGAGAGTAATCAGATGAAAATTAAACGAGCGCTTAATACATTTAAAGAAAAAGTAACCGAAACTGCCGATAGTCTAACAGAAACATTAGATAACATACAGGATTCAGCAACAACTAAACTTAATGATGTCAAGAAAAGTACACTTGGCAGAAAAGTCACCTATCTTATGGGTGGTGATCCAAACGCTGATAGAGTATTGGATTGCGATAAACGTGATCTTCCGGATGATCCTGATAATAAGGTTGTGCAAGAGTTAGATGATTTCTTTAAAGATCAGGAGGATTCAAATAATGAAGAATGATTATTTTTCACAGTTACTTGCTAAACCAGATGCAATTGTGAAAGATGCAGATGGCTTTAAAACAGTTATTTTCAATGAAACAATTGACGCAGAAACTATTACAGTGTCTGTGTCTAAGGCTGATGCAGCTGATTTGTTAACATTTAGGGTTATTAAATTTTGCAATAATGCAATGGATTTCATTACAAAGTGTAATGAGTACAATAGTCACTCATCTGGCATTATTGCTTTTGTCACGAAGGATAAATTAGTAACATCATTATCGGCCGTTTGCACTGCAGCGGAAGTGGTTGCAGAGATAACTGGTCGGCTTTTAGCTGTTCTTTATCTTGTTCAATCTAAATAAGTGAAAGGAGATAGGATTATTCCTATATTTAAAAATGGATTATATTATTTTTATCGCAATTGTAGTTGTTGCAGTTCTTGCCATTTTATTTTGGCCTAAAAAGAAAAAAGGCACACAGGATCATGAAGATGATTTTGATACTAAGAAGAAGCAGAATAGCACAAAACAGCATGGAATTAAAGGCTCAAAAAAGAAATCTATCAAGAAACCGGCACAAAAAGCAAATAAACCAAGTAAGGAAGACTTAAAGCAAAAAAAGAATGATTCTGCAGAATTAACAGATGATGAATTATTGCAGTCTATGGATGATACACTAGCTGATAAAGAGTTTTTGAAATCATTTGATAAAGCTCTATCAGACACTGGTGACGATTTCACCAAGGAAGAAGCTGCAGCTGAAGAAGTTCGTAAAAGTAGCAAGATTACTTCTAATGAAAAGAAACCGGAAATTAAGATGGATTCAGAAGAACCAGTTAAGAGTACACGTATGCGAAAGAAACTTGTGCAGGAATCCGCGGCTGAGGTTAAGAAGGATGATACAACTAGTGGTATGCAGTTTATTGGTGCCGATGTTCAAGGCATAGAAACACCTAGTATTGATGATCTCTTTGCTGATCCATCTGTCAACGAAAATAACTATCAGGATATGCTTTTTAAAGCAACTAAAGAGATAACGCCAGATGCAGATGCAATTGCAATTGGTATGCCGACAATTAAAGAGGAAAAGACTGATATACCAAAGGAAGAGCCAGAGCAGGTTTCTGAAGATTTGGAACCAATTGGAAAAGAAAATATTGCAAATGAGCCTTTAAAAGATACAGTTGAAAAATCAATGGAAGAGCTAGTTGAAGAACCAGCTAAGGAGTCTACAGAAGATCCAGCTGAAGAGTCAGCTGAGAAGCCAGCTGAGGAGTATACGGAAGATTCAGTTGAAGAACCAGCAGATGAGTCTACTGAAGATCCAGCTGAAAAATCAACGGAAGAGTCAGCTGAGGAGTATACGGAAGAGCCAGCTAATAAGCCAGATAAGGAGTCAATTGAGAAACCAGTGGAACCTAAGGACACTTTTGTCCCGGGTTCAGAGCATTTTGACAATTCAGGCTTACAGTTTGCAAGTAGACCACATTTAGAGAAATCAACGCATTTACTGCCTGAGGAACTCACACCAGAGGAAAGTAAAGATGGTATTGAATTAACTGTTGAGAGTCCAAATGTAAAGGCTCCTATTAATAATAATGGCCTGATTGAGTTGTATAACAGTCATATTTACAAAGACGGAAAACCACTTCCATGGGATATTCGGTTTGAGGTACAACTTAAAGAAGACGAAGAGCTGACTGTTGATACAGGTGTTGGTATTAAACTTCAAAATGGTTTTGGTATCAAGATCATTCCTGTTGAGAACATTGAAAGTAAATTCGGTCTGAAGGTAATTTCTTCTTTAGATGTTAGCAGACTGGAAGCACAGTACTCATTAAAATTTGTAATAAGAAGTGTTGGACTTTCTTCTTACATTGCAAAGAACCAGCCATTAATTCGTTTGAAGATTTTTAGAATCTAGGGGTGATTATGCTAAGAATGTATTTAGCAAATTTTTTTCGAACAGTTTTTAAGGTATTTCGAGTTATTCTGATTATTGCCTTGATTGCTGTTATTTGTGCTATTGGAGTTCTTGCATACAAGTTTACACCAGTGTTTAAACAGTATGTTTCAGAAGCCGATGAATTAGTTCGAAGTTCATCGGCTTCTACTTTTTATCCAGATAACACAAGCCATATTTATGCATCTGATGGCACTGAAATTACAAAATTACGCTTAAGTGCCGACAGTACCTATGTGACTTATGATCAATTACCAAAAGATGTCATGCGTGCTTTTATTGCGATTGAGGATAAGCGATTTTATAAGCACCATGGTGTTGATTGGGGGTCAACCATTAAAGCTGCAGCGTTGCGAGTGAAGGGCGGAAGTATCACACGTGGTGGTAGCACAATTACGCAACAATTGGTACGAAATGTTTTTTCTGAAAAAATTGGTTTTGATAAATCATACACACGTAAGTTCAAAGAGATTTTGACTGCGCTGTTTTTGGAGCGGAAGTACTTAAAGAAACAGATTCTTGAGTATTATATTAATAACATCAATTTCGCAAATAATTATTATGGTATTGGTGCTGCCTCCTATGGATACTTTGGAAAATCAGTTGATGAATTGTCTGAAACTGAGATTGCTTTTTTATGTGCAATTCCTAATAACCCAACGTATTATAATCCAAGAACTAATATGGATCATACTATCAAACGAAGAAACATTATTTTAAAAGAGATGTATGATCAGGGGTATTTGAAACGAGCTGAGTATTTGAAGGCTGTAAATGTAAAAGTCACCTTAGTTCCTGAAGCAAATGATTTTTATAACTATGAAAGTTCTTTTGCGGTTAAGTGTGCCACTGAGAGTCTTATGAAAAGTGCTGGATTCCATTTTAGGTATAATTTTGATTCACAACCGGATTATGATAATTATCAGGAAGAATATGCTGATGCCTATAAGGATGCTGAGCATTTGTTGTATACTGGCGGATTTAGTGTTTATACAACTTTAAACTTGTCAGTTCAGAATAGTGCACAAAAAGCACTTGATAAAGAGTTAAAAGATTTTAAATCAAAAGATAAAAATGGCATTTACAATATGCAGGGAGCTGCAACTGTAATTGATAATTCTACAGGTAAAGTGATTGCTTGTATTGGAGGAAGATCGCAGAATAGCTCTTATTACTCTTTGAATAGAGCTTTCCAGGCATACCAACAGCCGGGAAGTACTATAAAACCTTTAATAGTGTACACACCAGCTTTACAGAAAGGTTACACTCCAGGTAGCATTGTTGATGACTCACCAATAAAAGATGGTCCAAAGAATGCAGATAATTCTTACGCTGGTAATATCACTTTACGCAAAGCTGTTGAGAAATCAAAGAATGTTGTAGCATGGAGACTCTTTAGCGAGATTACACCAAGAGTTGGTTTAAGTTTTGTACAATCAATGCATTTTAATAAAATTACGCCAAATGATTATTATAAGCCGGCTGCATTAGGTGGTTTGTATTATGGTGTGACTACTGTGCAGATGGCTTCCGGTTATGCAACATTGGCAAATGATGGTTTCTTTAGGGAACCTGATTGTATAAATGATATTCAAGATAGTTCTGGTGAGAGTATTTATGAAAAGGAAGCACCGTCAAGAGTTTATTCCAGTGATGCCGTAAATCAGATGCTCGATATTTTAACTGGTGTTGCAAACACCGGTACAGCAGCCGGTTTAAAGTTACCGGATAATAAGAAGATGCCAATTGCTTGTAAAACAGGAACAACTAATAATCAGCATTTCGCTTGGTTTTGTGGTGTTACACCTTATTATACAGTTGCTGTCTATGTTGGTCGAGATGACAATAAGCCAACAGATGGTTTATGGGGTGCATCTTATCCAAAGTATGTGTGGCGAGATATTCAGAATAATTTGTGTAACGGTAAGGAAGTTAAAAAACTTTATAAGAAAGTAAAAGTGCAACAAAAGAAGGTTAAAAGTGATGCACAAGTTACGAATGATTCAGTGCAATCACAAAATACAGATAATTCTTCAGGTACTAGTGTTGATAATTCCAGTTCTAGGCAAAATTCCTACAGTAAACCTGTGCCGAAACCTTCACAAACTCCAAGTACACCTACACAAAAACCTTCAACAAAGCCTGTGAAACCTACACATAAACCTACTACGAAGCCTACACATAAACCGGAAGATACATCATCTGACACTAATTCATCACAATCTCAGGATGATTCAGAAGATCAGAGCGATCAAGATTCACAAGATACTCAGCAGGATACTCAGCAGGATACTCAGCAGGATAATCAATATGAGTCTAATTCTGTTGAAAATGTTACTGAAAATTAATTAAGTAAGGTACATGATGGTAAAACATTATGTACCTTTTGGGTCGAGAAATATGAAAGATATTATTTTTGAATTCGTTAGATCATTCGGAGTTTTAATAATTCTTCGTAAGAAACTAATATCAGGGGCACTTGATTATTATTTCATTGATTGGATGGGAACTGATTCTCATTTTTATTCATTACTTGTAATTTGTAATGAATCACAGATTTTTTCTAAGGATGTAATTGCTATTGGTAGCTCTGACAAATCCTTAAGTCCACTAACTTCAAATTTAAAGCAATTCCCAACTAAAGAAGATTGGGTTATTGATAAGTGGGATTTAAATTATGCAAAAAAGATCGAAGCTTTTTTAGCCGATCAATTATCTCAAATAGATTTAACTGGTTGTGATACAGAAACTTATCATGTTCTTAATTGTATTGCTTGTTTACGCCCGATGCTTCAGTATGTGATTACTTACAGGCATGATGATACAATACTAAATTTAGTATTACAACCACTTAACATAACACAGATTATACCAAACTCTGCAGAGCATGCAGAGTTTATTTTGAATATAGTTACACGCTTACATTTAAACAATTACATTAATTTATCGGAGGAAACACGATGGCAGATTTATCCAGTGCAGTGAAAAGTTTATTAGATGTGCATCACTTTGAAGATGCATTCGCTTTGATACGGTATGCATACCGTATTGGTGATCCGGTTGTGACTGACAAAGATTATGATGCATTTGAATCTGCTTTTCGCGAGAATTTTCCAGGTTCAATGTATGCAACACAAACTTATGACGATGATCCAGTGCCATACAATTTATTGCATTCTTTTGGTATTACGCCTGTAACATTTAATTCTTCAGATGATTACAATGATATGGTTACAGCACTGAACGATGATAAGAGCTTAAGTATGAGCTCTGTAACAAAAATAGAGGATGCGTGGCCTTACTTTCAGATGCTTAGAAGCAATAAACTTGATTTTATGGCATCATTAAAAACAGATGGTGTGAATACAAAGATGCTTTACTACAAAGGAGATCTTTTAATTTCACTTAGTCGTGGCAGGGGTGCTGCTAACAGTTTGGATTATATGACTGGTTCATCAAAAATTATGCCAAGATCAATTTCTAATTATAATGATATTGAAAAGTTACGTATTACTGGAGAGAGTTATGTTGATAAGGACAAACTTCAGTATTTGCGTGATAAATATGATGTTAACAGGTACAAAACTAGTAAATCGTCAGCCATTAGCATGCTTAGAACTGAGCATGCTAAAGAAGACTATAAGTATCTTCATACCGCTGTTTTTGCTGCTGAAGGTTTAGAGAATACATTGCAAAAGATGTTTAATCATTTAGCCATGGAAGGATTTGAAACTGTACCACATGAATTGCATTCATGGACAGAGATTCCAGATACCTTTGAAGAATTCAAGGATTGGCTTCCTTTGCATGTTATGGCACCTATTGCACGTGCTGGAAAGGATATGCCATCAGATGGGTGTGCTATTGAAGTAAATGATTTAACCTGGGTTGGAGTTCAACATGATCAGTACTCGAACAGACAGCTTGCTTTAAAATTTGGTTACTGGGCTTTCAAGGTATACAAAGGAATAATAACTGATATTAAAACAGAGCAAAAGCGTGTGTTTAAATCCGTACGAATCCGCATTGATCCAATTACAACTGATGACGATTGCAAGGCTGAGTATATTAATTCCTTTAATCCACGCATTTTAATTGATAATGAGTTATATGAAGGGAAAGAGGTTTATTTTGAAAAAAATGCCGGGGCTGTTAATATTCTGATACATGGAGAGCGACTAGAAGAATTGAGAAGAGAGGGAATCATAATTGATTGATTCAATGTCATTAACTTCATTTACCGACGTTGCTTTAGAGTTAGGCGGGCAACAGATTAATATGCCTACCTTACTGAAAAAGGTTAAAGATTCTAAAGATGATGCACTACGTGAAAAACAAGCTTTCACCATTTTAGAGCATCGAAAGTTATTACATGATTTCAAAAAAGCTTTAGATACTAATAAAGATAAGGAACTTGCTTCCGTTCTTGAGAATGATCTGAATAATCTGGATGTGGCCAATAGTGGGATAGTGGCGTTAACTGCACTTAATTTATCAGAGAATAAAAATATTACAGCTTTGAAAGGATTTGCTATGAAGTTAATTCATAGCAAATTTTATGATACAACAAAAATTAAGCAAGACTGCACAATTTTGTTAAGTGATCAAGTTGAGCTAACGTTGCAATCAGCTATTGCAATTCAGATTTTGAGATCAAGCTTGAATTGGAATGATTTTATTTCATTGTATGCTAAAGTGCCAAATTGGTTTCAGTTTATTGATTCTTCTACTGCACAGAAATGGAGTGAGTCCATTAGTATTGAGCTTGATCTAATTACTGTAACTGAGCTGGTTGATATTATTTTTGACACTTGTAAAAAGAAAGCATTGTCATCATTTGTACATGATCACAATGTGAATGAAACATTGAATGTTTACATTGAATGTTTTGAAAAAATCTTATCTTATGAGCTATTTGATGTGGACCCTTATTTAGATAAGGCAAGCAAAAGTTTAGTTGACCTAGAGGAGGTGATTTTATGACACTTAAGATTAATGAAATTGAAAAATTAAAAGATTATAAATTTGCTGTGCATTGTGCTGGTGTTACATTATTCACACCGGTTGATTATTCAAAAATTAAGCCAGTAACGGCTACATGGCATTCACAGGATGTAAAAGATAGTGTCTCAGAAAATGTAAATACTTGTTTGCAATCTGTTATACCAGACAAAGCTGTTGTCAACTCTGATGCTACTGATAGCGCAGTTCCACAGAAAATGATGTTTTAGAGAGGTTTGTTTATGTTTACATTTACAATTAATAATGGAAAAATCGTTAAGGCTGATGGTGCACCAGATTATATATTCAGTGCTGATGATTATGAGAAATTTAAAGCTAATTTGTTATCTTTTGAAGCTCAATTTTCTCCAGCGATATTTGGATGCGTTGAATCAACAGATTCAAATTACGATCTAAGTGAAGATCGAAAGGTGCCTTTAGCTTCTGAAGATAATACAAATGTGGGGGTATATTTTGGGATTTGTAAGGAACACTGAAATTGTTAAACATTTCAATAATTTAGCTGAACAGAAAGTAGATCAGCAGATACTTTATTTGTGTAAAGAAGGAAATTATGACATAGATTTGGACACAGTATTATGTCAGTGGAAATACGCAATAACTCATCAACTTACTGATGATGCACATATTTTCAATCAGTTTCTTGCACAGATTTATTCGTGTGATGTATTAAAATCGATGGAGGGAACACTTTCATGAAAGACAAACAACGTGAAGTTTTTACGAATTTGGTACAGAAAGAATTACCAGACTTAATTAAAAACAAGTCCACAATGATTGCAGATGATCTTAAACTCAGTTTTCAGTTAATGGATATTGATCTGCAGGATAAACTGTCAGATGACAATGGAACTGTCTTTGTTCCAGTGTATGCAAGATGTTTACTGCAGAATATTGAGACGACTGAGTCGGTAACATTTAGTTTAAATTTGCTGAAATTACCAGTCTATCAGGAACTTGGGTTTATGATTCGTGGTAATTACATGCAGATGCTTGATTCTTATGATAAGGCATCCGGATTACATACAATGCGAAAAGTGAACCAAAGTAATGATATTGATAAGGCTATTATTCAGTCTTCCAATTTTAAGGCTATTGGTTTTTGTCGTGATAAAGCGAAGTTTTTGACAGAGCTTAAGCTTCGCGGAAGAGTCTCAGATGCAATTGAGATCTCTCCTTCAACATTTTTACGTGCTATCACTGGTATGAGTAAAGATGAACTTGTTGCAAAATTTGGATATACAAATAACTTTGTTGTTACTATTTTTGATGGTCGCACAAACACATTACCAGAGTGCAAACATGGTTTTCCGGTGGATACAAGAAATGATTGCATTCAGGCTACATACGCAGCAATTTTTGGTGCTTCCGCTGCTAAAAATGCAGACAGCGGTACAATAAGTGCTAAGCTTACTGAAATAAAGAAAAGCTTATTTAACACAAATTATTTCAGTAAGGGTGAACATTCTTATCAACGTATTCAGTATATGCAGAGTTTTAGTTATCGTGCAGCTGGCAAAGTTTTGGCAAAAGATGTTTCTTCAAATAATGTTAAAATAAAGGCTGGCACTGTATTATCAGCGCAGCTTTTACGTGAACTGGATGCTACTGAATTACCTGAAATCACTGTAATTTACAATGATGCAGAGTTTACACTGCATAGATTTGCTAGATACTGGTTTGGCGCTTTAAACTACACTTTATTGGAGGATATCCCAGAATGCAAACTGGCTGCAAATACTGTGCTTAGTCTTTCTGATATTGACACATTAAATTCTTCTTCTCTTGCTTCAATAAAAGTTAGGGATCTTGATGGCAATGCTAGAACACTGACACGCGATATTGCAGATGATGAATTATCTATTGATGATATTTTCACCGTTTTCGATATTTGGGTTGGTAATTTAAAGGGACTTGATGTTTATGATAAGGAATTTGATTTAACTAACCGTGTGTTGTACCCTTTCGATAAACGTGTACTTGATATCATTGATTCTGATCTTGACAGTGTAATTCATAGGGTGAAGAAGGCTTACAGTGAAAAAGGTTCATCCACTAACCTTCAGGAGTATATTGTTAGTTATGATAAGGATATTAAGATTGATGCGTTTATTGATCAGATACGCTCCTCAGATTTAAAGCTTGGACAAATGTCAGAAATGTGTAATATAATGTCATTTGTTTCAAAGGATTACAAATCCACTATCGCTAATTTAAAGAATATTGATGATAATCTTGTTACTATTCAGGATCATCAGCATGGAAGAACTGACCCTTTTGATATTCCGGAATCAAAGAAACTTGCATCTGTACAGTATCGTACAATGAATTCAAAACTTAATGAGTCTGGATTAATTACTGTACCATACTTAAAAGTTGAGAACGGTACAGTTATCAGTGAAGAGCCAGTTTATTTAACTGCAATCGAAGAAACTGATCGTTATATTGCAGAATGGAACGAGACATTCTTAGATGAAGACGGTAATCCAAAGCAATATATTACTGCAAGATACAACGGAGATATTGTATCAACGGATGTGAAGAATATTTCATATAAGGAGTGCTCACCTTACTCTGGCATGTCAATCTCGCATGCTTGTATTCCTTTCCCTGGACATTCTGATGGTAAACGTATTACTATGGGATGTAATCAGCTGTCACAGGCCTCACCTATGGCACATATGGAAAGACCTTATGTTAATGGTGGCGGTGAGTCTATGCTGGATTATGGATTTTATCGTGCAGAAACAATACTTGAAGATTTTTATAAATCAAGCGTTGCACATAATGCAGAGCTTGAGCAGCATAAGGATGCTATTCTATCAAGTGATATTGAGCTTGTTTCTAAGCATACTTCACATGGCACCATGCATTTAACTTTCAAGATTCTTGCAATGGATGAGATACTTAAGTCAGTTCACAAAGAATTGGGATCCTATCTTAGCAGTCCGGTTAAGACTTTTACTTTTGAAGTGCCATACAGTATGCAGACAACCGACAATACCTTGTTTACTTATAATATTCATGCAGTACCAGATAACATTTATCATCCGGATGATATTATTTGTTACAGCAATTCTTGCAGCCTGAAAGATCGTAAGCATAAAGATTGTCTCAGCACAGGTATTCAGAAAATCTCTGAAGCTGACTTATCAAAAGGTTTAGCTTTAACAAAGAATTTACGTGTTGGTTATAAGACATGGGAAGGTTCAACAATTGATGATTCAATCACAATTAGTGATGAACTTGTTTTTGATGATGTTCTTACTAGCATTTTTACTACAAGAATTATTTTGGAAGCTAAAGTATTTTCAGATACAGAGCATGAGGAATTTGGTCTTTATGAGCGTGAGTATACCTATTTTGAGGGAAATGGTCTTCCAAAATTGGGCACTTATTTAAATCCAGGTGATCCAGTAATTGCAAAGGAGTTAATTTCCAAAACAAAAGATACACCGATTCAGAAGTACAAATATCTTAAAATGAATCAAAGCGGTCAGGTTGTTTTTGCAGGTTTCACACATAAGAACAATGAGGAAGTAGCCGAAGTAATTTTAGCACAAAGAAATGTAATTGAGATAGGAGATAAGCTTGCAGGTCGTTGTGGTAATAAAGGTGTTGTCGCTAAGATTGTGCCTGCAGAACAAATGCCTTTTGATCCAGAGACAGGGTTTAGATTACAGATTATTTTAAATCCACTTGGTGTACCATCACGACAGAATCTGTCACAGTTCTTAGATGTTGATCTGTCTGAGTGCTTACGTCAGGAAAATGCAACATCAACAGTTTCGCCTTATAATCCAAATGATTTACAGTTTGTTCTGGATATGAAAGAGGTCCATAATGTAAAACCATCTTATTTTATTGATGGTCGAACTGGTAAACCTTTCAAGCGTCCTATACATTGGGGTACCATCTCAATGTATAAACTGCATCATATGGTTAAGAAAAAATATCATGCAATTGGTATGGCTGCTCCAGTTGATCCAGTATACATGCAACCAAGACAAAGTTCTAAATTAGATGGTGGGCAAAGTTTTGGTGAGATGGAAGCATGGTGCTTAATGAGTGTCAATGCGACACATGTTTTGCAGGAGATTTACAGTTTTCAGTCAACTGATATTGCACAGAGAAGTCATATCCGTAAGGAATTTGAGGATGGTGGAGCTGCACCATACTATGTATCTGGTAACAATAGTAATGAAGCTACAATGCTTGCCTGCTATAGAAGTCTTGGTGTCGATTTTAAAACAAACCTTGATGAACAGACATTTGAGTTCAGACCACTGACAGATGATCTTATTCATTCGTTTTCAGTTGTTCCAGTTGATAGTGTAGAAAATTTGCACAATGCAATGATTTTTAAGGGCAGTTCTCGAAAACTGGAGGAGAAAGATCAGTCACGTAATAGATGGGGCTGGATTGACTTACATATGAAGTTGGTACATCCTAATTTTATTTGTAATTCACGTATTCTTTCGCTTATTAGAACCAATAATTCTAAAACGTTCAATAAGGAAACTGCAGAACTTATTATGCAGGGTATCTTAGCTGTAGGCGAGGTTACTTCTAAAGTCCCTATGTTTAATTTATACCGCACAGCGAAGTTACCAGCAAACAATGAAGATTATGCAGATTGCCCTGCTGATGTAGATGCTACAGAAGATATTGTTACTGGAATGGATGCACTTGTTATGATGTTCCAGTATATGGATACTAAAAATCTTGAGCAGGCTGCAAAGAGCGCATGTGATGGCTGGCTGCAAAGAAATAATATTGAGGATCCCTCTGAAGTTGATTTATCAAATGAGAGCGGTTATTTGGACCGGCTTACTTGGTATCATTTTGTTTCAACATTCAATGCATCTGAAACTCTTGAGGACTATGTCATTAGTGCATTTCCTGTAATGCCACAGATCTACAGACCAAAGTTTGCAAATAGTAAGCAGACAGAACATGTTGATTTCGATTGGCATTACGCAAGAATTATTTCCGCAGTTGACGCTTTAGAGCGTAATCGTAATGTGGAAACTATGTATGCTGTTTATGACAGAATTAAAAGTTTTTGTGGATTACAGTCAACGCCTACAAAGGATGAAGCTAAGCACAAGAATATCAAGACTTATTTTAGCGGTTCAGATAATGAAAATGGTGATCACGGTAAGTTAAGAACTAATGTACAGTCGAAACGTGTTTTCTGTTCTGGTCGTACAACAATTACACCAGCGCATGATACAAGAATGAAGCCAACAGAAATTGGTGTGCCAATTACAATGGCAACCAAGATGTATGAATCAATTTTGATTGGACAGCTTGCCTCTATTTCGCTTAATTCACGTAATTCCAGTCGTAATAGAAATGATTTAGTACAAGCTTTGCTGCTGTGCTCTAAGCGTGATAAGGCACGTTTCATTAAATTCTGGGATTCAAAGTTGATAGGGACTTTTGCTTACAATGGTAAGCAGGCTTATGATACTGTTACAAAGTTAATTTATGATGTTGTTGAGGGAAGAAATGATTTCCCAATGCAGGTTATTCTTTCTGGACGACAGCCATCATTACATAAGTATGCAATACGTGCTTATTTGCCTAAGATTGTTCTTGAAAACACCGTCAACGTACACACTTTAGTGTGCTCTGGTTATAATGCCGATTTCGATGGCGATCAGATGTGGTTGCAGGCTTTAATGTCAGAAGAAGCAAAAGAGGAAGCATTGAGATTACTTAGCCCAGCTGTTGACTACATCAATCCAAAGGATAGCTCTTTAATCTTAAAGCATACACAGGATGTTGTTCTCGGTCTTTATTGTGCAACGATGCTTAAAAACAATGCAACTCATGCACAGTTCTCTGCTAAAGATGTTAATCATTATCAGAATATTGAGCAGCTTGAGAGCGATTTGAAAGCTGAATTGATCAATACTTACGATTTAGCATGTGTTACTGTGAATGATTATAGATACATTGGTACTGCAGGGCGCATTTATTTGAATTACATTGTTGATGGTTTGACTGATGAAGAGTTTACCAATCCATTGCAGATTCAGGGCTTGAAAAACAATTTGTACTGTGAAATGGCTTATGATGGTATTTGGAGATCCGGTGGTAATATAAAGACCGGTAATTTTAGATATTTTAAGATTGCTGATATTTGCATGGATATCAATAAAAAGATCGGAAATGATTGCATTGATAAGATGCAAGTGTTAACTGAACTTGGATTTTTCTATGCTGATAAATTTGGAATTTCTTTATCACTAGAGGATATGATGCTTAAGCCTGCAGATCCTTGTGAGGAACTTACTGATCCAAAGTTAATTGATCTTGATAACAAGGATTTGACTGATATTTGTGAGCGGGGTCTTGATAAAGCAAGTGACTTGAAAATTCAGATTGAGCAGGATTGCTATGACGGATTAATCTCTGAGGATGATAAAAATGATGCAATTATGACGCTGTACTACAATGGAACTGGGGACAAGGATTCTGAGTATATGAAAGGTGTTCATGCAAATGTTATGGACACAATCATGGATAAATTGAGTAAAACTCAGAGAAATAATAATATATTTATTTTACTTGATTCCGGAGCCAGGGGTAAAGCTGATCAGATTATGCGTATGTGCGGTTTCTTACCGCAGTTACAGAAAGATAAGGTTAGCTCATTGAAGACACCTGTCACACACAATTTCTTAAATGGATTAAGTTCTTTTGATGTTCACATGACAAGTTACAGTGTTAAGCAAGGTTTAGCATCAACACAGAATGAGACACCGCAGGCGGGTTATGCTACACATAAAGGTGTTTATATGACTAGCGGTGTGCAGATTGTTGAGAATGATTGCGGTAAGACTAATTGGTGGTATGATGTTAAGTACTCACAGCTTGATGATTCAAGAACCACTTTAGTTCCATCTCGTATATGGTTTGAGAATAATTTGCTTGGTAAGATTGTTGATCCGAATGACAAGCAATCTTTAGAGCTACTTGGCTTGCAAGGTGATAATACAGAGATTACTGATGATTGCTTCGCTACACTTTTGAGTAATAATGGTTTCCATTCGTTACAGCTTGCAGATGGAAGTTTATTGGAAGCTTCCGTTAATTCTATGGCTGGATCTGTATTGTCTGTTGCAGATAAACTTTCAATGATGAAGTTACGTAATACATTAAAGGATAAGATGCTTACAATGCATTCAGTTTCATTAATTCAGAAACTGACAATGCCATCAATTACAACATCCGATGGTACTTATTCATTGTGGTATAAAATGGATCCTTGTAGCAAGTCATTATTATTGCACAGACAGTGTCGCGATCTTAAGTATTCAACACATATGTATGATCCTGAAGCTGGTAGGATGATTGAACTCACAACAGAAAAGACAGTGCAGTATATTGAACAGCAGAATCTTAGACGTGTTCCAGTACGTATTTTACTTGATTGTCGTAGCGAGCATGGTGTTTGTGCTCACTGCTATGGTTTAAAGTTTTCATCATTAACCTTCCCTAGAGTTGGCGATTTCGTTGGTACTGAATCTGCACAGGCAGTTGGTGAGCCATCAGCCCAGTTAACAATTTCCTTAGTTAATCAGGGTGGTACTGCAGGTGCCGCTATCAATGATGGTGTAAAGCGATTTAGTAGTTTGCTTGATGGTTCTGTAAAAGATTGTGCTTTAGTAGCACCTCGCAATGGATATGTTCATATTGAGCCGCTGGGTGAAGCTGTAACGCTTAGTATCAAACCAATTGATAAAAGCTGTACTTTATGCAATGGCTGTAGTTTTGCTGGTGACTGCCCAACTGTTTCGAGGGAAACTTTACCACCTTGTGCATTTCCTAAGGTTGTACCAGCGAACTTATTGGTTGTTAAAGAGGGTGACTGGGTGGAGGCATCACAGCCTCTAACTTCTTTGATTGTTAACCCAAAAACAATTACTGCAATTACTATTTCTGAAGGTAAGAAGAGCGTACGAGATACAAAAGCTTTTGAGTTTGTTTATCGAAAGAAACAGACAGTCTGGCTCGAAAATTATTTCTACACTTTTGCAAATAAAGGTATTGATATTAATGCCAGACACTTTGAAATTTTTGCACGTATTCAAAATCTGCAGGGATTTGTTTATTACTCTAATAATCCTGATTTTGAGCAAGGAAAGTCTTATGAGATTACAAGTCTTTTGAAAGCACCAGGTGTTAAATTTGCACCTAAGCTTAGTTCACGTCCTGAAGTAATTTTGAATACTTCAGGCGCAATGGCTGCCTTGTCATTTGAGCGAATTCAAAGTGTCGCAGCAAGTTTGTGTGTAGATAGTTATAAGAGCCCTTATAACTACAATAATTCATTATTAGGTTCTGTTGCTGTTGGTACTAATCTCACCACAATGCAACCAAAGCATCTTGGAGTCGTATGGAAACGAACTCCTAAGCCAGCACCAAAGCGTGTATTAGAAGCACCTGTTACTTATAAATCAGTAGATATGTCTGGAGATCAAACTAATGAGTTTGACTTGGACAATTTTACATTTACTCCGGAAGTCTTAGATATTTCTAACTTAGGTGATGAAATTCACACAATTCCTGAGGAACCAGCTGTTTCACAAAGCAACACAGATACACCACAGGCAATGACATTCGAGTCAAATACTCAAAATACTCAAAATACTGAATATGTACCATCTGATTTTAACTCAGATGAATTTAATTTAGATGATGAAGTTTCGACTGATCAATCTGATTTAGCTGAAGTACAGAGTATGAATTTATTTGATTCAGATGTATCAGATTCTGTTGCTGAGATAGCCAAAGACACATCATGGTCTTTAGAGTCAAATACAGAAGAAGAGGATCTCGATTCTTCATTAGATGATTTTGATGATGAGTTGTCTGATTTAGATGAATCTGTTGAGTCTGACCTTGAGAAAGATGATGTAGCTGAGTCTTCTGATGACTCACCAGTGAAAATGGAGTTTTAAATGAAACATTTTGTTTTACAAGGAGCACTAACACTAGTGCTCCTTTTTACTGTGCCAATCAGTGCCCAGGCAAATGGTTATTTTTCTTTTGATTCTAACACTGAAATTGGTTCAGAATTACAAGATACAGGCAGTATAGAGGGTAAGTCTATAGGTGATAAATTATCTGCGGACTATCAGACCAATACAGATACTGTGACTTTGTACTATCCTGATAAATCGATTACAACGACAACTAATACTGCTTACAAGAAAGTAGTTGCTACATTAACAAAAATGCCGAGATACAAGAAATTCATACTTGCATTTTTATTTGCAGGCATAAGTATTGCACTTGCTATTGTTTGTAGAAACTTTTTGAGGAAAAGAGTAGATAATGATGAATCGACGAAATGACGGTTTGACATACAGTCAGCGCAAGCGTGCCAAAATGGATTATCGTGCTGAATATTTTAAGCATAATCCAGGTCTGTTTGGGTGCATTTGGACATGTGCTTATTGTCACAGACCTTTACTTGGGACGCACAATGTTGATGTTGACCATATTATGCCATTAAATAGCCCACTTGGTAGAAACTCAAGGTTTAATTTAGTTGCAGCTTGTCATAAATGTAATTTGGAAAAAAGTGATAAGGTCGATTATAGAGTTGTAAAAGGTTATGCTTCAAAGGTTCTTGAGAGTACGTTATTTACTATACAGAAAGGTTTTATACTTGTTTTTGTTGCTGTATGGTGGGTAATTCAGCAGATTCTTCATACTATTTCTGAAATCTTTTGGAAGCTTCCTTTATTTTTGAAACTTGTAATTATTATTGTCATTTTGATTATTGTATTTCACTAGGAGTAAAAATGAGATTAAAAGCTTATTATGATTCTATTTTTAGTGTTCCAGATATTCAGTTTGTTTTTGGAGTTGTTTTAGCAAATGCTGGGTATCAAAAGTATGCAACACAATTGATTGAGTATGAAACACAGAAAGCTTATGGGTTACATGCTGATGTAGAAAGTAATCCGGCAATGGCAAAGAAACTAAATGAGTCACGAGAACAGATTAATCGCAAGATAGATTTACTTGCTGAAGAAAAAAATCTTAATCATGATTATGCTGCTATTGTATGGTTTTTTACACAACCCATCTTGAAAGAAGGTTCTGCAAATGCCGTTCATAATAAAATCAATCGATTTTCTTTACAGAGTAAATTAGGTGAAGCAGCACTAAAAGGGTTCTATAGCCAGATTATGCAGATCCTACTGACAACGCCTTCAAATGCATTGATTATTCATTACGTTGCTTCTCCTTTGTTTAAGAAACCATTTCGTACAGCAATCAGTCATGTTATTAATTCACGCTGGCCAGGAAGAGCTTTGTCAAGAATGAGTGATGAAGATTTTGAATTATTACGAGATGACTTCAGGCGTATCTATACCAAAGGATTAAGTGTGAACAGTCATGCTTTTGAGCCAATAACTGGTGATCCAAATTCCGCACTTTGTGGTGTTCCAGTCAAGCTGTGGTATGCAAATAATAGTACAGCGCAACTTGGTTCAGTTGTAAAAGGTCGTGGTCAGGATATCGAAACTGATGATGGTAGCGTTTCATTGTTGAATTTGAAAGAACTAAATGATGAAACTGACACAAATGATATTGATTTTATTGATATCTGTACAAAGATTAATAAAGCATCTTACATCATCTTTAGTCATAAAGGGCATGTTCCTTATGATATTTTTTCGCATCATTGTGATCGTGCAATGACGCCATTGGTTAACAGCTTTATTAAAGAATGTTCTCAGTATTATCGGTGCATTAAATTTGACACAAGCACAGATTCCATCGGTGCATGCTCAGGTTCAACAGAGCTCGGTAAAATTAAAACAAGATGCGAATATGCAGATTATCTTGATGATAGGTTTGCACGAAGTGTTATGGCATATGATTTGCAATCAATTATAGATAAATTGTATGAGATTACGTCAAAAATAAGATCAAGTGATGGATGCCACCTGTTTGCAGTTGATGGCATAGGGGTACATATCAATGGTTCTGAAAGCGAACGTTTTGAAAGTTTGATGCAGGGTTACGAAGCAATGTATGAACTAATCTCTTACATCAATCGTAATGAAGCAAAGACAGGTATTTCGATTTATGATTTCCCTGTCATCATTTTCAGAGACGCTGATTACTTGAAGCGCTTTAGGACATTTGACGAATATATTCATGGATATAAAGCCGTTGAGCAGCTTTTGAATGAGATCAAAGATTCAAAAGATACAACAAGAACTGCCTATAAACTCAATGGCTTTTTAGCAAATGAGTATGTAGACTCCTATTTATCATCTGCAAAGTCAATTAAGTACATTGCAGAATTTGCACAGCTTGGTGACAAATTGACAACTTTTGCCTATGTGGTCACGCATAAATGCACAACTGTTAGCGTAGAAGAGCAGATGGCTAATGCTGGGTTAGATCTTGTTCATTTTTTAATTAATCCAAGTAATGAAGGTATGTTTCGTGGCGTTTATCCGCATTTCAAATACCAGCCAGCTTCAGCCTATGGACAGACAATGGATCAATATGATTATTTACAGTCACTGAATTTTCTTTGCAGCGTTGCAGGCAACTGCACTAACTTTCTTCCGGATGATGAACATCCAGTGATAGATACAGCAGGACCAAGTTCTTATTTTGTTGCTATTCAGTTTTTATATATTTTGGAGCGTGTTCAAAGGTTTGAAGGGTATCCAATAGTCGACTCTGATAATCTGTTTTGTTGTTCATTACCTCGTATACTAAGTAGCATTAAAGAAAAACGCGAGTCTTTGAAAAGTGAGCTTCAGGATCTCTATTCTGAAATACAGGCATCAGTAGATGCCCAGGAGAAGATGGATTTACAACAGCAGGTTGAAGCAAAGAATCAGATTTCAAATTTATTGGAAACAGCACTATCGAGTAGAGTTCATGGTCTGCTGTTTGTGCACAATTTGTTTTTCCGTACACAATTTAAAAAATCAGAGTTTGACAAATTAGAGTTCAACAATATCTTTAATATTTACTATGTTTATAGCTGGATTAAACCCTATCTTGAAAAGGTTTTTAGTATAATGTACTGCATAAAACCAGAAATGAGTGATGGTAAAGATGCTACAAATTCTGCTATTAAGAAAAATATTGCTTTGTCATCTTTTACAACTTCAGCTAGTTTAGTTGAGTTCCTGCCAGTGTTGAGAGTTCCTGATCATATTTCATCACTTTCAGAAATTTCATTTTTGTGTGAGGGTGATTTTAAGAGTTACACTCATCCAGATATGGTTAAAAATGTACAGTATGTAATTGAGACTTCTAAAAGGTCTTCTGATACGATAATCACAGCGTTTAATTATATGCTTAGTACATTTTCAGATGTGGTAGGTAATTTAAATACATTAGCTGACTGCGTTGATGTTAAGACGATGTCCGCTAGTAAAAATGCTAATGTGGAATCTACTGTTTTGCAGAATACATTGAAGCAATTAGATGATGAAATTACATTTGATAGCTTTACAAGTAGCGATGAGAACTTATTGAATTCAAAAATACTTGCTTCTCATGCAACATTCACTTCATATGGGTTTGCACAAAAAGATGGACATTTGATCTGTAAAGAGGGTCCAGTTTCAGATGTGTATTATCACAAGGATGGTATTGCTTGCAGCGTACGTCATGGTTCTTTCGTAGCTGAGCATCATAGCATGACAGATGAGGATATTCAATTTATTCGAAGATATTAATAGGTAAGTGCAGTGTAATAGCTGCACTTATTTTTAGGAGGTTTCATGGAAGAATTAGAAAATGGTATTGGATTTGTAATATTTCATTTTGCTGATGGTTCTCAGCAAACGATACACACAACATTAAATCAAAAAATACTCAGTGATTATGGTGTGACGTTACCACCTGATACTCTTTATGATCTTGATCATGCTGAGTTTGTTAAGATTAGAATGGATGCTTCTTCTATTGAAGTATCCTCAACACAACCTGAAGCAAAGGAGGGCATTTTTAAATATGCAAGTAGATTTATTTAAATCTCGTAGACGTACGACTGATATGCGTAAATTTGGTGGCTACGTTAGAATCAGAGATTTCCAATTGGATCCAAATACTGATTTTGATGTAATTCGTAAGCTTACAAACTGTAGTCACAAAGATGTTGTGGATGAGTACATTGAAGATGTGAAGCGGCGTATTGCGCATGGAAGACAGTATGAAGACATAGGTTATGATCTTTGCGCGGATAATCTTTTTGATGTGGAAGCTTTAGGTGTTGGACTGTATGCAAAGAAGTATCAGATCATCATCAGTTTTGAAGACTGTTTGGATTTCTTTTTACATATTGTCAGTGATTGCGATATGGAGAAAATACGCAGTATCCCAAATTATCATGAGATTAGTGCTAACATTATGTCACTGCGCCCGGCTACTCCAACTTCCTCAGCAAGATTTAATGATTTGTTCGATGTGGATCCAAAGCTTGATGAATACTTTATTTCAAAGCAAAAGTATGTTAAAGAAACATTTAACACTTATGGCGATCATTTTATTGATCAGTTAGCTTTTGAGATTATTAGACCATTACTAATGGAAGTTCATGGCGTCCAGGATTATTTGATCTCATGCTTTAGTGCTGCACGTTCTGAATTAGGTGATGCAGTGTGCCGCAGTCGTAATTATTCATCATTGGTTATCACAACTGATGATCCAATGCTCTGTGATCTTACTTTAAATTATGAGCCATTTGGCTCACTTACATTAGCACCTAAGTGTTATGAAAAATACGAGTATGCAACTAAGGAGGTACTTGTTTGTGATAATTGCAGGAGATGTTAGAATAGGTTCTGACAAATATGCTTTGGCAATTAAGACATTATCAAAGCAGAAAATGTACTATTTGTTTAGTACACAGAATCTAAATGATGTTGATAATTTTGATAAAATATTATCAAGTTATAAAGACCTTGCAGATGTTAATCCTAAAGATTATTTAATTGGTGTTTACTCAAAGTCTTTAGTTACAGGAAAAGTAAAAGCTTGGGGTGAGTGTGATGCTATTCGTATCATTCTCGATGGTATTTCCTATGCCAATAATTTTACTTTTTTAAAAGAAGATGTTCTGATTTCATCTAATGAGTCAATAGAAAATGGATTTGTGCACACGTTTGAAGCTTCTAATTCAAAGATAAGTTATGCATTTCGTGCAATTGATGGTGAGAAGATTTTTATTAAACTCTCTTATAATGTAATCTCATTACAATTACAGGAGTTCAAACTGCGTTTACCATCAACGAATTTACAGCTGCATGAAATAAGTCGTCAGGAGACAAATCGTTTTCTTGTGGCTACAATTAAGACTATTCGTCGAAGTGACTTGGACAATGTACTTGATATGAGTTGGTATCATGTTGGCGATAAAGTTTTAAAGAATTACTCAAATGTGAAAAATGTGTATGATTTTGAAACTAAAGTAATGACACCAATTATTAAGTATGCTGTTGGGTGCCATGAGTCAGGTGAATTGCCGGTAATATCATTAGATACAGAGACAACTGGTCTTAATACTGTAAATCTCGCAGTTGATAATCCGAGCCGGTCACATTGCGTATCAATTCAGTTATCCTGGGAAGACGATCAGGGAGTTGCAATCTTTAATGATATGGAACATTTTACGAATGTTGATATACATTATGTAATGAAGCGTTTAGGAGAGCTTTTTACTTGGTATAAAGGTGAGCGCACGATTGAATACTGGGAATTGCCAGAAGATTCTGAATGTGGTTCAAGCACTCCACAGAAAATGAATTTGTTTAACACTGATAATGTGGATAGTGGGTTTACAGCAGGATCAAATGTGAAATCATTGAGCCATTTAGCAAAGAAATCTGTCACAGTGCAACGTGACTGGTTCTTTTTAATTGGTCATAACTTTCCATTCGATCGAAGAACCTGTTATCAGACTGATAACATTGCATTATGGTTCAATGCAGATACATTGCAGATGGCTTTTGATTTGAATCCGCAAACTGTACGCGGTAATAGTAAGCTTAAACTTTTGACACGTAAATTATTTGGGCATGAGACACCAGAATTAACTGATATTCTTGGACGCGGAAATGAAGACAAATACCGATATTTGGTTGATGAAGAAGTTGCAAACATTTATGGATGCGCCGATGTAGATTACACGCGTAAATTGTTCTTTGCTTTACGTAAGTTAATGCCAGATAGTATGTGGCATTATTACTTAAAGCAGGATGTAGACCTTTCTAATATTCTTGCCATTAGTGAATATTATGGAATGATGACTTATCCAGATAAAGTTGTTAATCTTGCTAACGAGACAGCAGAGAATATTAATATTCTCAAGGAAGCTGCTTATAGCTATGTTGGCGCTTATCAGGATTATACAAGTCAGCGTGTTTTAATTGAATCTGCTTACATGTCTGGTATGTGCTCAGAGGAGGAGTATAATGAAAAAATAAATAATATCCATGTAGATTCAAGTGCTACATATCATTTTGAGTTTAAAGCTGCGTCTCTTATTCAGGTATTGTATGAAATACTTCATTACCCTATTATTGCTTACACCGATGGCAAAGTTAAAAAGCCAAAGGTTGACAAGTATGTCATGAAGAAACTTGTAAGTTTTAAGCGTACTGAACATAGTGATGCCAGAAAGCTTGAAAAGGATATTTTATGCTATGGCACTGATCGCGCTGAGTATGAAGCTTTAAAGAATGGATCAGAAGCAGATCAGAAGAAGGCAGAAGGTATGTGCTTAATCTCGGCAGATGAGTTTAATAAACTTGAGTATCCGTTGGCTTTATTACTACAGCAGTATGCTTCTTTAAACAAAGAGTATACTTCGTACTATAAACCAATTCTTACTGAAAATCTTGAGGGGAAACTTTTTAAGAGTTATAATATGGCAAGAATTGAGACAAGACGTATCGCAAATCCAGGTCAAACAATGAAAGCTAATTTAAAGGCTTTGGTTAGATCCTATGATGATGATCATTATGTATTGGATTTTGATATGTCGCAGGTTGAGTATCGTATCATGCTTTCATTAGCTGGGTTCACAGAAATGGTTGATAAAATGAAGAATCCAGAGCGTGATTATCACACAGAGACAGCTTCAATGGTTAATGCTAAACCAGCATACAAAATTACGAAGTATGAGCGAAAACATTCAAAGAGTGTTTCTTTCGGTGTGCCTTATGGCCTCGGTGATAGAAGCTTATGCGAGACCATGCATGGTGACACTTCATCAGAGCACATGGTTGACACACGTGTGACGCTCGATAAATGGAAGAAGCGCAATGCACCTATTATGGAGTTACTTGGTAATGCACGAGAAGAAGCCTTGGAAGAGTGGTATGTTTTAGATGATTACAGGAATTTTATTGATGCTTGGGAGAAGGACAAAAAGACTAAGCAATATTTACTTGATGATAATGGTAACAAGATACCAGTTCATCTAGGTAGAGTTACAAATAAGCTTGGATTTTATAGACTTTTCAATCTTGACAATATAGGTCAGACTCCAGCTGATAAGGCAAGAAGAGCAAAGGGTGTCTTTACTGCTGATGAATCTGGTATACGTCGTAAGGCAGGAAACTTTCCAATTCAATCATTTGCTGCTGAAGTGTACAGAACGATTCTGACACGTTTTTACTGGAGATGTGTACAGGAAGGGATAGAAGATAAAGTTATTTGGCATATGCTTATTCATGACGAACTTTTAGCCAGTGTACATAAAAGTCTGCATCCGATGTATATTTACAAGCTTGTAAAAGAATCTTGTATGATTACAATGAAGGGACACACGAAATACTTTGTTGGTATCAACATTGGTGATACATGGGCTGAGTGCAAAGATGATGCCAGGGAAGCTCCTGTATTCTTTGTTGATCGAATGATCAAGAAATGGGATAATGGCGATTTCAGTCCAGAGAAAACTGATCCTAAGTTTTTAAAGAATGGTGATCCTAAGCAGGGGTATTGGTTTGATCATCCATGGGATTTTATTAAACCATTAAGAGAGCAGTATGTTCAGGATCGTATTGGAGAAGTTATTCGCTCTGTTGTTGATATTGATAATGGCCCAATCGATGTGCCAAGTTTGCTACAGAAATTTGATAATTATACAGTGCGTGCTTATGTCAATGATTATCCATTAAATGGAAAAGTTGATAAAGAAAAATATAGAATTGTCGCAGCTGGATTAGATTCGAGTGGAAAGCCAATCTATGACGAAGATAAGTTCTATGATGCAATGTGGGGAAGTAGACTTGAATCCTGGGCTTTAACACAATTTCCTGAGGGTAAAGATGTTATTGATTCTGATGGCAATCACAAGCAATTGCATAATGAGAATGTTAATGATGTAGTATCTGCAGTAGAGCCTGAGGATGCTGCAGCTGATAGTGCAATTGATGCTTTCGATGATTTAGATGAGATTGATGCTCTGGATCATAAATTCAGATGTGAAGAAGCAGATGATTCCTATTGGTCATTTGATGATGAACAATTTGGTGTTACTTATGAAAGATCAACTACTTTTGAACAGGAAGATTATGATATTACAATGGATCTTGATTTATCTGTTAAGAATGCAAAATCTGTGAATGATTTGTTAGTTGTTAAATCAAAGTATGAGACTCTGCAGCTTATAAATCGTCAGCTAAGAATTCCTTATATTACGGATTGGCAGCTCACGCAGTTGAAAAAATATTTAGTTGGTCTTAGCTGTACATCAGGTTATCAGATAGTGTTTAAGGATCCTATCGGTAATCTTGATAAATGGATCTGCATCACAGATAAAGTTGATTTGAATATTGTTGATGCAAAGGTTACTGAAATCTGTAAATCTTATAACAAGAAACTTGTTGCAATAAGTTAATGGAGGTGGAATAAATGCCAATTGGGTTTGATAAGAACGCAATTGTGAATGCAAAGAAGCAACCTGCCGGAAGGCGGGCTGCTTCAAGTAGTTCTAGTGATGGTACTCAAAAAATGCAAAATCATACAAAGCAGTCAAAAGTAAATGACTCTACAAAATCAAAGGCTCAGGAGAGCGATTCATTTGATGACGATGATTTTAACATTGAGACTAAACCAAAAACAAATAAGAAAATGATATACATAGCTTTAGGAATTGTTGGCGTACTTGTAATTGCCGCTGTTTATTTTTCTTTAAATAAGTCTGAGCAGCCGCAGGTGTCCGACAATGATGTTACGCCTGCAACTCAGGATGTAAGTGAAGAAGATACTTCTACTGAATTTGTTTATGATGAGAATGGTAATCCTGTTTATTCTAAGGAAGATAACTCTCTGGTAGATGATAATGCCATTGATCCTGGTGCTCCAGATTACAACGCAAGTACCAAAAATAAAACGACTTCAAAAGTATATAAAACTGATGATTATCTGAAGGACATCAATGGCGTTGACATAAAGGCTACTTATAATGTAATAAGTAGAGATTATGTTTATGATTATGTATCTTACACAGCTAAGCGTGGAATTATTGACGATGGTATGGAAATTTACTGGTTAGATGCAAAGTATAAGGGTAAAAAATATCGTATCCAAGTACCATTTTACTACTTCAAAGATTTTGATGAGCAGGGTGTTTGCCGCGTTCAGATGGAAGTTCTTAACATTGAAGGTGGCGGAAAAGTAATTTCCTATATGCAAGTAGTTGATAATCCTTCTGATGATATAACAACGGAGGAATAATATGACATTCGAAGAAATGAAAAAAGATCATGATCATTATGATGCTTACAAGGATTGGGTTTCAGTTGCAGAAGCAAAGAAGACAGGCCTAATTCCTGAAAAGTATCATAAATATTTTCCAGACACTTGTGATTGCGGTAGTGAAAATATTATTAAAAATAATTTACGGCAATTTACATGTTGTGATCCAAAGTGTTATCAGAAGGAAGCTTGCCAAATGGCAGAATTTATGTCAAGATCTAATATTGAACGTCTTGGTGAAGCAAACTGCTTACGAATTATAAGCCTGTTTCGAAGTTATGATGAGAGATTAAAAAGAACCGGTAAGGAAAGTATTTTTCCTACTGGTTCTTTTTTGGATATTTTTGATGTTCCATATGAAAACTGGCCACTCGAAACAGGTTCCGCATTAGAACGTGATTTTGCAGTTGCAGTAGAAACACTAAAGAATGGCGATGTTACCTTTCCAGAATTGATTAGCCGCTTAGGTATTGAATCTCTTGGAAGCAATTCTCTCAAGTTATTTGATGGACTGTGCTGTGCTGAGGATTTAGCAAATGCAATTGATAAGGAAGGCGGAGTTCGTTATTTCTGCTATTCAAGGGGTGTTTATGCACCAGATATTATAAATAATGTTTATGAATCTCTTATTGATATTGCAAATGCTGAACGTTTGTTTCATCATTCTTTACGTAGGCAGGGTGTAATAACGCTAGATGTGTGCGTTACAGGTTCTTCAATTCTTAAAGGAGCTTCTTTGACTAAAAGTCAGCTTATTAGCATTCTTAACAAAGCAAGTATTGGTGAGACTGGTATTCAATATTTTGAGTTTAGATTGTGTACAGCATTACAATCAGCTCCATTTATTCTGTACACGAATCCATCTTCCTCTGCAAAATTTAGAGCAGGTGCTGCCAGAGGGAATATTACTGATGAATTTGGTGAGCATCCTGTTTTAATGCAGATCGATGATTTCTTTGATTTACTACAAAAACACGTTACTGAAATAGATAAGGAGGTGCAAAATGGACAATAGTGCATTTTTAAAACAAATGCAATCTGATTTTGATGATTCGTTGGATGATATTGATGAGGATTTACAGACTGCTAATGGTGATCCGGTGGTTGAATCAATCGAAACAGTTTCTACTGATTCTGATACAGAGATTGCTGATGTTGATGATTTAGATGATGTAAATCCAATTACTACTGATATTTCAGCACCACTTAATTTCAGTATGGATGATTTTGCAAAAGTTGATCAAGTAGAGGAAACGGGTATAGCCCTGCAAGATGATCTTGATGAAGATGATTCAAAATTGATGCTGAGTTATGCCTCAAAATGTAAGGAATTGGGATTTCCTTTAACAGCAGATTCTGATTTAGAGACAGCAGAAGCTTTACATAAGTATGCAACAGCATCATATTCTTCATACAATTTCTCTGATTTTGTATCTTATTATCATGAAATGGTTGGACAGCTTTCAACTTCTACCGCTGTACATATTCCGCAGATGACAAGTATGCTACAACTTAATACAACACTCGTTAAGAATATTGATGACCCTGATCTGAAAGCATTTTGTAGCGAAGCCTGTACTATGATTTCATCTGACATTTTAGAGCAATTACAGAAAACGCAAACTAATGGCGATTACTCTTCATTTTCCATAAAACCTGAAGATATTTCGGCTGATGATATTTACCGTAGACTGCGTTTATCGACAAATTCTAATCCAGCTAAATATAAGGTCGAAGTCTTAAATTCTAGATCTCAGGAAATTTATGCATTTATCAATACAGCCATCAATGCATGGTTAGCAAATGCTATTGCCGATAATACGCAAACGGCAACTGATACAGCACGTAAGGAAGCAGTTGCACTTGCTTTAACTAAAAGTGCACATGAAGTTATTAAAAAATTAGCCAAAAGTCAATTTGCTTATATAAAACATATTGATGCTAAAAATGGAGGTAATTTAGTTTGCACTTGTGCAAAATGTGGTGCGAAGACAAAGGTTACTTCATTGATGCAATTGCTGTTTTTTCCAAATAATTCAAAAAATCAACGTTTTGTGTTTCCGGCAAATAACATTTGTAAGTGCGGAAGTTTACTTATCTTTCCATTGCATTGTTATTTAGCAGCTTCTAACTTTTACAGTGAGAACAATAAATCTAGCTTGAAATCTATGATTGAAGCTTCCAGAGGATTTGGTAAGGGTGCAAATCTTTTGATTGTTTCTCCATCTTTACGGCAATTACCTATTGATATTACATGTATTGCTACTGATGCGGAAGTCCCATTAATACAGTCAAAAGAACAGGTAGTTGAAATTTATGATTCTGAGGAATGGAAAAAAGCAGTTGGTGATTTTTATTCTAGAGTCACATTATTAAAGCAGTATAAGAGTGTTAATGAGAACGTAAACAAACTTAAGACTGTACAAAATCAATTAGTTACAAAAGATGGTTTTACACAGTCTGGTTATAATCTGTCTGCTGATTATAATACTGCTTATGACATTAAGATGCCTGATACTATTAAAGTTGATACTTCTTATTTGTCTTTGCTGGCAGCTAATGTTGCACAGATCGCTGGGGTAGACTATAACTTGACAAAAGGTAAAGCATTAGCAAGTCTTTTGACTTTTCTTGGTAGTAATGATATTTTACAGCAGCAAATCTCATTGGACAATTTGATGATGCTAAATGCATCATTGGCACTTGTTGAACAATATAAAGATCCTTCTAAGTATGACTTTAATAAGTTGAGTAAGGGTGTTCTCAATAACTTGTTATTAGTGGCTGTTCAGATTAACCCAGAGATAAGTATGCCTGAAGATGCAAATGATTTACGTGATTTCTTGAATAGTAACATTATTCAATTACGTAATAATGTTTGGATGGCAAATAATCGATACACGCAATATGTTCAACAGCTTGATAATGCTAAGTACGCTTTAGCTTGCTTGCCAATTGTTGATTATCAGCAAATCTCTGTATTTAAGCTCATTCAGAACATTCCAAATGAGCAGATTTTTGATGTCATTAATGAGATCTGTGATCTCATGATTATCAATATGTATTCAGATCAGTATTTTAATTATTGGTGCCGAGAGGATTATGAGCACGTCAGAACACTCAAAACTAGATTACAAACTTCAGCAGATGTTAAATCTATAGCTAATGCTGTTTCTGATGTAATCAATGATGTTTTTAGTACTTACGGTGTTTATAAAACCGATCATTATTTCAGCAACGTAACAGCTTCATCATTAGGTCGCTGGGAGCATTTAAAGCAGCTCACAGACTTGGCTAACAGTGGTAACTATTATCGATTCTGCTGTGAAGCTAAAGTAATAAGTCAAGATGATTATGGCTTTGGTAAATCATTTAATGATGGAATCAGAAGCTTTGTACTGGATAACTTAAAGGAATTCACAGCAGTGACAAGTTACAATGAAGTACATTATTATTTGAGTGGCATGTTTACAGAAGATGAGTTACAACAGAATGCAACTGATTTTGAATTCCTAGCTTTTGGTAGATTTATACCTAAGAGAAAAGCAAATGAGACTCCTGAAAGTTATATTGCACGTTTCAAAGCAGCCTCTGCCACAGCTGTTGATTGTATTGATAATTATGACAATTTCAAAAAGATTCAGCATTTGAGTTCTGTAATTCTTGGGTCTTCTTTTGCTGAAGCTAAGTTCCCAAACTTTAGAGTCGCTAACTTTGTAGCAGGAATGTTCGATTCAGTTTTTGCCACACATTCAAAAGAATCTTTAGCATTAATTGGTATTTCTGATCTTAGATACAGTTCTTTAGTTGCAAGTATTAAACCATGGACTTTCTCAGATTTTAATATCAATAACATTGATATCTTAGCATTAGTAAATGCTTATTATTTTACAGATGCTGATATGGCTCTTGCCAATGCTTTAGATACTTTGATGAAATGTTACTTTGTAGCATCTAGTTCTGTAACAACTCTGGATACCATTTGTGATTTTGATTCCGTTCTTATGGATAGTTTACAGCAAGTTTCCGCATCTTCAGATAGCGGTGCAAGTGTGCAAGACATGGTAGAAGAGATGCGCTGCTGGGAGTATACAGATGGTTATGTTGAAAGGTTTGCAGGAGAATGATTATTTTATTGTGGGAAGATGCTAATAACTGCATCAATTCAATTGTTGGGTCTCTCAGCTCAAAATTCCCTAAAGATGCTCAATTTTATTTGAGTAAACGTCCAGAAGCTGCAGAAATTGAAAAATTGACTAAGCCACCCTTTGTATTTGCAGGGTGGCTTATTTATGCAAATGCAAAAACTTCAGTAAAGATTTTACAGCAATTAGATGAGTCCAGGTCAAAAAATATAATTTTATTGCGCGTTAATAATCAGCGCGATTTCAAGGATACAGAGCAACGAATTGCTATGCTAAATTATCAGTCTTTTGACAATCATGCTTTAGAGAAAACAACTATTTTGACATGGATTCAGCAGGAATTGGTTTGTTCAGAGGCTATTGCTAAATACATTTATAATCGTACTGGAGGGTATCTAAAAAATCTAATTTTTGCGGTACAGACTCTTAAGCGCAGTAATAAGGAAATTGATCGTAAACTTATCAGATCCTTAGTCGAGAAAAGTCAGAATGCCAGCATGATGGATATAGCTGAATATTTAATTGGTATTGAAAATTCATATACTGACATAAAAGATATTTATAGCACACTTTACAAATTTAGATATGCTGAATCTTGGCTACTTGAAACCTTGAAAAAAGAGCTGTCAAATTATATTAAAGTGTATCAATTAGTAAGTGACTGCAAATTGGATATTTCAAATTATCTGACAAATGCTGAACTGTTACAGGACAAACAAGTTCGTGATTTGCCAAAATGGAAATTAAAGAGGATTATACTGAACTATGGCAAAGCCTCGTTAGAACGCATTATTTTAACAACAGCAATGCTAAATAGTTTTGGGTCTTCCAACTTTGATTTAATAAAATTATTACAATTAGTACAGGTAGGAGGTTCTTAATGATTGATATTTGTGAATTTCTTGATGTAAGCGATGTCAAGAAACCAAGTGGACAGGTTATTGAAAATTGTGAGGATTATAATGGTGCTCTAAAAGATTTTGTTCTTGTGCTGGAGCCAGACAGAATTTCCTTGCTTGAAACCTGGATTAAAAATAATGTACGTATGATGCAGGATCATTGCATTGAGATGCTTAAGAATGAGCCAAAATCAACTTTTAAGTATTTAATGCATATGAGAAATCTGAGTGAGTGCACATCTGAGTTTGTTTCTGAGGCTGGCGGTATTCAGCAGTTTTTAGACAAGTATCGGCGTAAGCTTAGTACACCACAGGAAGAGACTTCAGCATCGGCTGAAGATGCTTCATCAGATGACGTGGAAGAAGCCCATCAGGAGCATGCGGAGGAGCCAGTTGAGATCACAAAAGAGGATTCAAAAGAAGCTTTTTCAGATGCTCCAACTGAGACTCCTACAGTAATTAAAGAGCATGTCATTACACGTGAAGATGATTACATGGATGCTTCCGCAGATCATTCAGATGCTACTGAAGTCACAGAGATTAAAGAAAATGTACCAACCACAGGAACCACAGACGTGACACCAGAGGTGATTGTAACAAAGAAAGTAATTCATAAGACGGTTACACGCGTGATGGACTATGACCCGAAACTGATTGATTTAATTTCAGAAGGTGAGATTGCTGAAAGCTTACGTAAACTCAAGGATTTAAATGCAAAACTTGCACTTGGAGGTTTAGATCCAGACTTAGTTTTGAGTAATCAGGATTTAGAGGATGTATACAGAAAAGTATACACTTATCCGCCAGATGTTTTTAAAGCCTTTATTTTGGCTTATCTTAAGTCAGTGAATAGCGAGACAGAACGTTTTCGTATTTCTGCCATGATTGATGACTTTGTTAAGTTTATTGGGAGGTAGCGAAAATGACAAGTGGATCTTTAAATTCTAAAGATAAAAATAATCTGATCATGGCTGCTGTTTTAGTATCAATGGTTGCAATGGCAGTTATTTTCTTTAAGTTATCAAGGATGCTGCCATTACTCTATATGGCTGTTGGTATAATTGCATTTGAAATCTTTTATGTAATACCGGCGTTTTGCGATAAGTTTTACAAACTGTATGGTATTGATGCCGGTAGTACTAAGTGGATTCCATTCTACAATGTTATTTCAGTTTTTAATAAGCCTATGGCAATTGCATGCATGGCATTATTTATTTTAACAGTAATCAGTGGTTATCTCGCAATGGGTCCAATGTTCTGGGTTACCATTAAAAATATTGGGACATTTACTGATGTACAAACGCGTGCTCTTGGCTGGTTTATTATCTTTTTGCTTCTTTGGAGTTTTTCTATTGGCATAGGGTATGCATCTGCAATTAAAAGTATTAACGACATGAAGTCTGATTTTTTAAATTGCAGTATACCGAAATCTGAAGTTGCAAATTATTTTCTTATTCTTTTCCCATTCATTCGATGCTTTGCATTATTTAATGCTGTTAATACAGCAAATGTTTTGCTTAAAGCTGGATTTGAGTACGGAAAAGATTACACAGCATTATTACTTGATGAAGAGGAGACAAATGAATGAGTATTATTAACATGGCTATTGATGATCTTGTAACACCTGAAAACACAGTTGATAATCAGGATCAGGTTGTTACAAGCGGTAATGATCTTGAGTTAGGTTCAGAAGAACCACAGACTGATATTCCCGTAATGTTCTCGGAAATTGAACCAATCGTAATTGATACAATCATTGACAAGCAGGGCAGACTTTCGGATATCTTGGAATCTATTGAAGAAGAGTGTGGAATTAGCGTAATTCCATTGAAAATGGCAGAAATTGCGCCTGAGGTTGCACAATTAAAGCGTCACGAAATTTTCACATTAGGAAATGAACGATATGCATTTTCTCATAGAGTTCGTTTAAATGTTTGTGATCATTACTTGGAGCAGATTGTTTCGTGCTTGTCAGAGGGAGTTCCTTTTACTCTTGACTTAGCAACAACTATTTCTTGGCACGATTCACAGTATAACACTTTTCTTCTTTCACGAGATGAGTGGACATACATTATGTCGAAGTGCCGTAACTTTAAACAGAAACTTACAACAGATGGGAAATCACAAATTACGCTGCATATCTTTGCAGAGAAAGCTAACTAATGACAGAAGATTCTATTTACCTCGAGGAAGTCGACGATTTAATTGAAAAATCATCCATCTCAAAATATCCATGCATTGTTATTGATGGTATTGAGACAGAGAGTGAATTTGTCTTTTTCCATAATAGAACGATTAAAGAGGATGAAAAAGATTTATGCCTGCCAATGTATTTTGAGTGTGAAGGTTCCATGGTTGAAATCGGGCAATTCCCATTAACCTTGGATTTCCTGTTAGCTTTAAAAAACATTGGCAATTATAAAGTGTTTTTGTGTAAGTCTCAAGGTGATAAAACACAAATTGATCTTAACGATGCAAATACTTTAATGAAATTTATAAAATTGTAAAGGAGGGGTAGTATGAGCGCTTTTTTAGGAGCTTTTAGTGATATACCAATGGGAACAAAGATTCTATTTCTTATTATCATTATTGCTGTTATTTTTGCTACTAAGGGCGGCAAAGGCGGAAAAGGCGGTTCTGGTGGTTCTAGTACTGGCGGTTCAGCAACACCACCGGCTGGCGGAGCATCATGATTGTGCTGCTATTACTTATAGCTGCCGTAATTATTACATTTCTTGATATTTCACATTATTGGCTGGATGATGAAACAAAGAATATTTTGTATTTTAATACAAACAATTCTTCCAGCAATGAGGACACTTCAGACTCTGACACACCTGATGCATCAGAGTCTGAAGTTGGTTCCGAGTCTGATAGCGAAGATAATAAAACGTCTGATTCAAGTGATCAAGAGTCTTCTTTTGAAGATCAAATCTTAGAAGAACTTAATCAAGAAATGAAAAAATCATCAGCCGATACTTCAGCATCCTCAGTATCTTCAAATGCAACTAATAATTCAAATGCAGAGCCATTATCTGATCTAGATGATTTAGACGATCTAGATGATTATAGTTCCGATAAAGATGAGGTACGATTAGCTAGCCATACAATTTCTGCTGAAGAGGCGGCAGCTGATGTTGAAGCAATTTTTAGGCAATTTAAAGGTGGTAAGGGATGAAATATACAAATTCTATTTTGTTATTTGTAAGAATAGCCACAGTTATTTATTTTGCAATTGTTCTGGTGAACTTAATATTACCTGTCTTAAGCGGCAGCATTTTGAATATTAATCTATTCACGGTAGTTATGTTAATTATTTGGACAGTTGCTGAACTCAGTAGTCGTGGGTATATAAAGAAAGTAGTTTCTACAATTGATGACAAGATTGTTTATGATACAGTTTTACCTGTTGTATTTCCAACTATTGTTCGTTTAGCTGAATTTGGTTGGTTTTTCCTGCGACACAGAAGTGAGTTTAGAATAGGAGTATTTTGTGCAGATGTTGCACTTGATATAGTATTTGTTGGGATTTTACTTTTGGATAAATCTCACTATTACTATGAAGCTGTAGAAAGTGAGGATTCTCAAAATGATGACAATCAGTAGTTTGACTGGAGTACCAGATGAGTGTCAGTTACTGGACACTGCTTGCATTTATGATGGGCAGGCTTTAAATTGTATTGCTTATGTGCAATCTTGTTCAGTAAAGTTTACAAAAGTTGGGCAGACATTTGCTACTTTTTTGCTTAAGGATAAGAATGCCAATGTTATTACTGCAAGACTTTTTAATTTAAGTGAGGAAAGTGCTAAAATTTCGCAGACATTTGCAAGGAAACCTGTTCAAATACATGGCGAGGTCCAGGTGTTTAATGGGACTTATTCCATCATTTTAGATGGTAATAGTGGCGTTTCATTGTATTCAGGTGATTTTGATTATATGTCATTCCTTGGTTCATACAAGGTTGACTTGTCTGCCGCGGCAACCATTTATGAAAAAGTAATTGGCTCAAAGCTGCCTGAGGAGTCATACAAGAATTTCACTATTGACTTTCTTGGTAATGGGCGCGTTGGTGCCTTTGCCAAGTTATTTGATATGGCATTATCAAATCTCTTGTTCCTCGAGAATTTACCAGGAGTGGATTTGCATGATTTATTGCAATGCTATTTTATTGCAATGCAGCAATATTATATTATTCTTGTGAAATTCGCAAAGCTTGGCCCGCTTGGAAAAATCACATTATTGGATACCTACAATGATGTGCACTGTGATGACAATATTCGCTATCTTGTTTTAGACACTTTGCGTAGTATATGTGAAAACTCTAAGCCATTGCATGTCTATGCTCATATCATTTATGATGCTTTAATGCAGGCTAATCGTACAATGCAATTATTGGAAGCCAATACACTTTTAGTGGCTGGTGCCGATACCTCAGTCTACTTTACTGATTTGTTAGGAAACAATATCAGTGGAGGTGTTGAATTATTAAAGTATTAAAAAGACTGTTATGTCTTACATTATTGTCTACATTTCTACTAACAGGATGCTCCGTTGATGATATTCAGTCTAGCGGCTGGATTACTGGAGATAACGGATTAAAGCAGGAGCTTTCCATGAATTGGTTTGGTAAAGACGATGATGAGAGCAGAGATGGAAATAGTGCTTATTCAAATCGCGAGGGATTTATTTTTCATAATTACAATATTAACGATGTGGAAGAGAGTAAGCTTAATTCCTTACCGGCATACGATTTTTCAGGTCCTGATCCAACAATTAATGGTGATGCTTCTAGTACAAAAGATAGTTCATTACTGTCTTCTAATACTGCAGAATCTACGGAAGCCTCTGAAGCAAAGGGCACTGTTGATCTTAATGGTAAGAAAGTGTACCTTGCACCGCTTTATTGTGGTTTAGATGGCGATCAGCGTTTGTGTCGAACTATTAAAGTGTATGACGATTTAAAGAAGAAATATGGAACAAGCAGTAAAAAATTTGGTGTTACAGCATATCGAAGTGCAGTGAAAAATGTAAAGAATCCAAGTGCAGAAAATGGCTACGGGATGAATAAGTTTAAAGGTAAGTATTATTATGACAAAACTGGCGCATTAACTCAGATGCAATGGAAACTCGCTTGGGATGCTTGTTACAGAATTGGCACACAGTTAAAAGCGGATGGCTGCGATGTGATGTATCCATATTCTGTGCGTAAGTACACCAATAAGAATGATACACCAAATTCATTTCTAGGAACGGATGCTACTTTGGATATTCTGAGTATTGCTTCAGATATTGCTAAAAAGAATCCGGATTATGTTATTTGGATTGGTTTCAATGATGGTGCTTTTGGTTCAGTTAGTAAAAAAGCAGTTACCACAAATACCTTGTTCTTGTACAAAAATTATTCTGGTGCATCTAATAAGGGGTTTGCAAAATCTTTGCAATCTAAATGGGCATCAGAAAAAGATTTGGCTAAGGAGCTGCCTGCCTCAAAGAACTTGCCAGCTGATAAGTATGATTATGGGAAAGCATCTGTTATGGGTATCAATAAAGCGGAGTCTGCTATAACACAGTTATATGCTGTAGGTTATAAAGGCACTTCAGCAGCAATTTTATTTGGTTCTTATAACAGTAATGTGACAAAAGCGAAGGCTAAATATTCATACAATTCACCAAAAGTTTTGTATACCAGAATTGCTCAAATAATTGAGCAAGCTCTTTAAGTTTGGGCAATTACAGTGTAACAGCTGTAATTGCCATTTCTAACATTTGATAAATTTTAAGGAGGTTTTATGCTTAAGACTGAATTTTTTGATTTGCTGAATTCTGTTATCATGGATTCAGCAGAAAAGATTAGATATTGTTTCTTGAATAAAATTTACACCAGATTAAACAATGAAGATGCTTATGAACTTGCTTTAGTTGATGAGACTTTTAGTTTTGTGATTTTACACAGAACCTGCGATTTGCATAGTATTTTATCGTTTGGATTTATTTATGACTTTAGTCTAGAGGATGACTATCTACGTTGTAATCCATCTGTGCAAATTGATACCGGCGACAGCTTATCTGAATCAGAGCTGAATGCAAGTATTGGAGTCTCTCTTGGGGAAACTATTTTTTCTCTTTTGAGATTAGGCAGTGATAATAATTTTATTATCATTGATGACAAACTTGCAGAAAGTTTTATTGCTGATGCAGATTCAACTAAAAATTGGACAGGGTTAGGTGTAACCTACTTTCATAATGTGAAATTTAGTAAATCAACAATGAGTATTTTCACACCAATTGTTACAGAAGATGGTTTGTATAATAAAATGCTTGCTGTTGAGACAAATAGTAAACTTGAAACAAAACATTTTTATTTTGGTGTACCGTCTGGTATAAGCACTCCAATGGGAACGTATAAGGCTAGAAAATCTATCAACAACATCGATTATGATATTTATGAATTAGAGTTTGCACCTGTTTTTGACAACATTGGTAAGGTTTTAGCTGGACCTGTTATAAATACAGCTGTACAGTATCAGGCTTGCTGTGAATTTGTATTAAAAGCATTAGATGATATGATGCACGAGTTTTATTCTGTTGATCAGGAAGAAGTAGCCTGGGCCGGTGGTTCCAAACAGTATACAACCAGCTACAAGATTGAATTTACATCTGATATGGTGAAATTAAATAAACGTGACAGAATTAATATTTTGAATTCAATTTTGAAAGGTGAAGAGCCAGCTTTGTCAGCTGATTTTCGTGTCAAGTATTTACAGAATGTTTGCAGTAGTCTTGATTACAACGAAAAAGGTATTCCGGAAATAAACAGCTTAAATGCAGTAATGTCATACATTAAGCGAACATACATATGGTACAGTTCTTACGTTATGGCTATTAAATACTATTTATTTTGCAGTCATAAAAAATTGATAGATGGTAAAATTGGGTATTTGACTGGTGGTGCTTGTCAGAATGAAACTGTTGTAAAGGAGGGATTTTAATGTCAACTGTAGCTGGAAATGGTTCAGTAAAGCTTTCGATACAGGATTCTTTACTTGCGCAGCTTCCACATTATAATATGAAAAAGTGCAAAATCATAATTGATGGTAAATATATGACATGGTCAGGTAAGCAGGTCTTTTGCGAGGTTCAGAAGGATGCGACACGAAAGTTTTTGTCTTTTTATATTGAAAAGACCAAGGAGACAGCAAATGGATCTAATACACAGGTTGTATACAAGGGTGGTGACGCCATGCTAAGTTCTGCAATGAGATCAACATCAATTAATGGTGCTTCTTTGCCAATTGTCGTCGACCCTTATTATTATACCTTAGATCTGTATCCGTCAATGCGTGTAGCTATTATTCAGACTAAAGTTTACCTAATTGCTAGAAATATTGCAGAAAAACAGATTGAGGAATCTAAGCGTGGAAATACATTTGATCTTAATTCTGCCACTTTTGAAACTGTAACACCTGTGTCAGCTCAGGAACTCGGTAAATTCATGGAATCCTTTATGGATTATTCTCGTGTGAGTTATAGAGATCTGGTTTATCGTGGTTTTAATGGTAAGGATTCTTCCTTTGTAATGAGGTTGTATAAAGCATATCCATTCTATCGGTTATTGAACGCTTTTGTGCCTGTCTTTATTGATTGTTCTTTATTTTTCAATCCGCAGCAGGATAATGCAATCACAATGACAAATTTTTACAAAAAAGCACAAGAAACAAATCGATTCGTTTCACTGGCTAAAGATAATTATACAATTACTGCATACTTTATGACTCAGGAAGAAATTTGTAAGGAATTTCATATGGAACATTTTATGAGATTTTCACCACAATTATGGTATGACATTTTCATGGGCTTAATGTATTCTAACAGCGTTTTTCCTTCAATCAGCAGAAAAGTTTACATTGGTCCTAGGACTGTAGTTTCTTATGGTCTAAGTCAGATCATGTCTCCTATTGCAGTCAGAAACATAGTAAACAAGATTCAGGAGTGTAAGCAGTCTGGAAATGATTCTATCGTATTTTCTGGTAGAAATATTCCACTTGATGAGTTTATAAGAGTTGTAGGAACTTACATTGAAAGAGATAGTCTATATCAAGAGGTTGAATCTCAATACAATTCAATTGTACGCTCTGGTGCTCACATTCTTGAACAACAGCGTCCATCAAAAGAAACAATACATTCCATTTTAATGGAAGCAAAATTATGAGAGGTTTAAATGATTAGTTTAACAAATTTTGGAGTACCTTTTATCACAATTGCAGATGATACATTAAAATCTGGATACAAAATAGTTTTGTACACACCAGAGGAACTTACAAAAACTTTTTTGTTATGCACGTATACCTATGGTTTTCAGCATGCTTACAATTGCTTTGGTATTTCGGGGGAAAACGTACCATGCGTAATATCTAAGTTAAATGCACTCTATTTGCAGTTACTCTCAATACCATTAACTTCAGATGTTTTTACATTCTTGTTAAGATGTTATTGCGATAAAGAGTTAATTGAACAGTTAACAGACACATTTAGCAGTATGCTGCAAAAATACCGTGATACCTACAATGTTGATGATGGAATTTTTCATCTCACGGATGCTGAGCTTACAATTTTGTTACAGCATAATTTTGGTATCAAATCTGTTTATCACGTTAAGAATAGCAAGATTATTGTTACAGACACACAGATTTTAATTTCTACCTTTTTACAGAATTTAACTGGTGTCATTGATAACGAAGTTAAAGCAGAAGTAAGTAAGCTACTGCAATGTAATTGTTATACATATTCAGATGCTATGCTCACCATTAGGACATTTCCTGCACCGGCAGATTTTTTCATAAGAATATTACAAACTACCTTAATTCGTTTTTTGCACACTTCTGATGATTACATCACAATTCTCTCTAGAGTGCAGTCTTTCTATTCTATTTAATAGGGGGTAATTCATTTATGGATTTAAAAACACTTTTGCAAAATTGGTTTGCAATTCATGGCGATTTTTCAACATTTGATTTTTCATTGTTTACAAATTCCGGTATCCCAAGACAGAATTACATTGATTTTTGTTTTTACACAATTGGCTTTACTGGAGTTCCAGAGACTTCTATTGTACCAAGTAGGCATTTTGAAATTGTATGCAACGCATTAGCAGGTCTTAGTATAGAGTCAGTAGATGACATTACTATAAGGAAATGTCTGTCTGCAGTCGGTTTTAAGTATAGAGATATTGGATGCCTTGCACTCGACACAACATACACATCTGTATCTGCTATGGATATGCAATCACTTTTACTTCAGTATTTGCTTAATCCAAATAATTTACTTATTGCCGCAGTTACGCCATCTGACTCTAAGGTGCTACTGACATTACCTCAGTATTTATTTTACAGTTATAAAAATAAGGAGACTGTGACAGTTGAAGACCTACTTGCATTGAATTTGATCACATTTGAGCATGTGCCTCGGACAAGGCAAGTGTATCTTGTTGGCTCAACGTTCTACAGTTCATTAGCTGATACAGATGCAATGAGTATTCTAAAAACAGTTTATTCCATTGTTTGCAATCTTTTTAATCCGGTTATGCTTAAAACTGCACCGGATTTTGCATTTTTGGCATTAAATGAGTGTACTGGAAAACAAAAGAAAACGGTAGAAGCCTCCTTCATTAAACAACTTGCTGCTTCGGCCGCTATAAATGTACCTTTGAATCAGTTGATGCATTGCCTCGGATTCAATATTCCTGAAGTTATGTACTCTTTGCAACATTTTGGGACTCTGACTGCCATTGATAATGATGACAAAGCAATCCAGCTGTTTTCTAACGGTATGCTTCAAACTGGTTTGTATATCAATGATTTACGGCCGCTTGACAAAAGCTTAGACATTCATTTTGATAAGGAAGATTTTATGAATACATTTGGAGGAGATAATGAACCAAGAACTATATCCATCAACTAAGATTGTTGTGTACGATACGGAGACTACAGGACTTACAAAGAGCGATGAAGTTATTCAATTTAGTGCTATTGTGATGAATGACACTCTGTATACAGAATCTTTAGTCAACTTTTATTGTAATACGCAGGTGCCAATCAGCACAGGTGCTTTTTCTACACATGGCATTGATAAAGCAAGGTTGTTTCAGTTATCTGAAAAGAAAGTTTTTGAGGATAACTGGCTTGAATTTATCGAGTCTTTGCGAGGAAATAATATTATTTGGGTTTCATGGAGTCAGGGCGGATTTGATGAACGTTTAATAAATCAAACCCTTGCAAATAATGGGTTAGAAGATTATTTTCATTTTAATTATTATAAAGACTTGCAAAAGTGCAGAGAACAGCGTGAGTCTGTTTTTGATTTAATGGGTGCTGTTTGCCGTAAAATTGGTAGAAGTCGAATTAGTCTGCAGGCTGCAGCTACAAAACTTCCATACACTAAGGCTCAGATAAATCATGTTTATGACGGAATTGCTGCGCAAGCACCTAATGTAGATTTCTCACAACGGTATCATAATTCACTTTATGATACATTTGTAACTTTTCTGATTTTAAATCATTATTTTGGTGTGTAATGCATGAGCGATTACGAAGAATTGAAAAAAGAGATGCACAGATACAATCGTGCAGTTGCAACAAAACATCATGAAATTCAAAAGATAAATGATGAACTAAAATCTATTGAGCAGGAGAAAGAAACAGCAAAAACAAGTTCTGAATCTAATCTGCATGCTGACTACCAGCAAAAGTATAAAGATCATCTCAACAGTATTATTGGTCCTATTGATAATGAGATAGCTGAGATAAAAAAGGAGCTGGAAGAAGAGGACTCTGAATTTCAAAACGATTTTAATGAACTTACTGAGGAAAAATTCTTTGAACAGAGCATAAACACGCAGCAGCTATTACAGCAACTGCAAGAAATGTCATCTGAACTTAGATCTAAATTACAGGAATTAGTTGGTACACGTTTGTATACAAATGTGTCACAGAATCTTAAGGAAAGCAAGATGAATCTCGATGTAAATGATTTAGATCGTGCTATCGCTTACTTTAATGAGTGTGAAGAAAAAACAACTGAAATGCTTGAGCGTCCTGATTTCATTGGAGATTTTCTTATGAAAATCGAGGATAGTTTACAGTCATTTGAGCTTGGTAACTTTAACTCAAAGGGTGCATTCGTTTTTCTGGCAATAGCTTTGCTTGTTTTATTTGCATTACTTTATAAGTTTGTATTTCCTTTTTACATTGTCTTTGTCTGTGTTATTGGATTGTTTCATGTTTTTAGGACTTACAGTGTTTATGAGGTACTGCTTATTCAGAAAGCAATCGTTGACAATATTGAGTCCATTGAAGCAAAGATGCATGAAGATGCAGCTCATGCTGCTGAGGAAGCAAGAGCTACTTTACAGCAGGAACATCAGGCGAAGGTCGATCATCTTAAACAGCAATTAGCACAACTTACTGAAAAGCAAGCCAATGCTTTTAATGCTTCAAAAGAGTCATTTTGTTATGATGGTTCCATTATCCAGACTGCTTTAGATAGTAAGATGGTAAATTTGGAAAAACGGGAAGCAGATGCTATTACAAATAAGATGACACTTCAAAAAGAGCTAACCGAATTATCAGCAACTCTTGATGAAATTAAAAGTAAAATGCAACAGGTTTTCAGTTCCAAGCAATCTGAGTTTCTTAACTTTGAAAAGGCTGGTGATGCCTTTGTTTTAGATACGCAGTTTTTACTTGATATTGATGACGTTACTAAAAAGCTTACAATGTTTACATTTCCAGAGTCTAGTTCTTTGTTTATTTACAAGGATCGAGAAGAAGCTCTCGATTTTATTAAGCTTTTAAATGTACAGATTCGTTCAAGATTGCACCCTGTTGCTTATGAAGTTACTTATTTCGATTCTGTGAATGTTGGACAAGATTGTCTTTTCTTTGTGCCTGAAAGCATAAAGAAGGGAGATCCTTCGGAACGCTTGTTTAAAATAATTTCTGATGAGGCAACTTTTTCAGAAGTTATGGATAATTACCGGTCTGAAATAATTCAACGTCAAAAGAACTTTAGGCAAGATGGTAACATTGCAGCTTACAATGAACATATGATAAAAATTGAGAGCTTGCCAATTCCGTATTATTTCATGTTTTTACTTAATCCAGATACCAGCATTATTTCAAAATTAAGTTCTGTTACGCATGCTGCTGGGATGTATGGTATTTACATTTGTGCTTTTCTTGACGAAGTTGATTTTTCAGCATTAGGTAGGCAGAGTAAATCCGTTATTGACACATTTGATACATTCTTTGTTATTCAGAATGGCAAAGTTAACTCTCGTGCCAAGGATTTCATGCTAACAACATACAGTGATCAATGAGACCTCGGACTCTCATTTATCAAATATATCATAACAAATAGGAGGGAATTAAAATGCCACAAACACAACAGTTTGATACCGAGTTAATTACTAAAATTACTCAGCTGCAGGATACAATTATGGACGCCTTTAATGGCGTTAAACCAGCATGCGAAGCTTCTATTGAGCTTGCTCGTAAGAATCAGATCCCGAATCTGGAAAGTGAATGCGTAGGTGCTCTTGAAGGTGCTGAAGCTGTTCTTAAGCAGGCAAATGACTTGAACGATTCATTAACTGCTCTTGTAACTTACTACAAGAAGCTTGATGAAGCGTTAGGAAATTAGAAAGGGGGTAGTTTGAATGTCTATGTATACTTTAAATGCGGAAGAGTTCGGTGCAACTTACAATGCATTAAATAAAGCAACAAACCAGAATATTATTGCAGCTATGCAGGAACTGGCTGGTATCCTGAAGGCTCATGAAGGAGAGTCTGATGTTATTGATCAGGCAATCGCAAATTGTCATACGCTGGCTGATAACTACAATCAGGGATTCTGCGAGAGCTTAACAAAGCTTAAGGGTACCTTTGATCAGTTATTTGATCTTTCTGAGTTCATGGCAAAGAAAGCTAACATCGGTGATGTGTCCAAAGTTGATACAGGTTTCGAGGCTGGTAAGCTTGACGCTTCAGGTGTCATGGTTTAGTCTGATTTTGGCTATTCAGAATACATGTGAGTAAAATCGCATGTATTCTTTATTCATAAAATAATGGGTTTGCAATTATGCAAACCCATTTTTATTTCTAGGAGGTTACTATGATTTTATTGGATTCTATGATTACCACTACGAATGACTCTGGGGAGTCTTCTCAGGTAAAAATGTTCCTTGCTTTGTATGACAACTCTGGTGCAGCTGGTACTGACAAAGGTTTATTAACTATTGATCGCCTGATTGCATCTGAAGAGACAAGCAAGGGTTTAATGTATGAGGGATACAACCTTCAGTTTGCAAAATTAAAGGAGTTTCCTAACCCTATGTTTCTTTTAGCTGGGAACTTACCTGCTAACGTCACAGAGATTAATATTGACCCTGTATTTTCAGTTGTACAGCAGCAGCTTAATGGCAGCAAAACGTTATCTGACGGCATAAAGTCACAACTGATTGCTTTGCTTGTTAAGAGAGGGTTGACAGAGCAGATTGCCAATTTAGTAATTTTATGTTGTTATGCAAAAACTGATTTTACTACAATTGATCATAATCTTAATGTTCAGTATGATGTAAATCATATCGCACCTGAGTTCCTTAATATGACTAAGGAATGGATGAATGAATGTATCCGGCGTAATACAATGGCTGCTATTCCACATAATGAGACAGAGTTCCAGGCTACATGCACAGATGAATTATTTATTTACCTTCCAATGTATGAAGCAATGATGGATTACCTGGCTCCAAATGATGATTCTGAAGATGCTGATGAACATGCTTCTCTGAAAGATCTTCATACATTTATGCCACGTAAATCTGAAGTAAGTGATCCTTATGGATCAAAAGCTGCTTCATATGAAGATCCTGCTACAGTTTCCAAAATGATTGAACTTGGCGGTTCTTCTTATGAACTGATTTTGAAAGAAATAATCGGTAGTAGTGATCATAATACTGATGAAATTTTTGATAATGAGAAGCGGTATTATGATGCTCTGAACAAGTGGATGGGTATCATTGCAGAAGAGGAGGAAGGCTCCGACAATGGTGATATGTGTGCAACCGCAATGGAATACATGCACACATTAGTCGAAACTTTGTATATTTGGTATTGGCAGCACAATACAAGGGTTCCATGCTCTATTGAATCCAGTAATGCAACTGATACAGCTGAATCAAAATACACTTTTAGAACAGATGATCATTCGGGTAATGCACCAGAAGATCTTATTGTTTTTCTGGATAGAGCAGCAGCGGACATTGGCAGAGAGGTATATGCAAAGGCAGTTATTCAGCTTGCACGCTGGGGAAGTAGAAAGCCTACTTGTATTATTTTCAATGGCTACAAGACCTGCTTTGATTTAAACACTGGTTTTACTATGGATAGCAGACCATCCTTGGCTTCTTATACAAAAGAAAAGATCAATGGGTGTGATTATAAATTCGTTGGATTTATTAATGATACAACTAGAATCGCAGATTCAAATATTGGCTTTAAGGAATGGCCAATGCCTGTTGGCGTAACGCTTGAACAGCAATATGCTGATAAAGACAATGAGCAAACAATCGAACTTCAGTCTTACTTTAGCATGATTGATGTCATCAAAGAGATCGTTCTTGGTAATATCACAGTCGATGGTATTACATACATCAATGATACTTGGACTGTCGGTCAAAATGTGAATGATACTACAATTGATGAGGTATTAAGTAATTCGAAGAGAGAAGATCAGCTGCAGTTCCCAACTTTTAGAGGAACTGGCTTGATTCAGATTTATTCAGATCTGCATATTGCAACTCCATCAAACTCAGATTCTCAGTTTAGCATTATGAGCGCTAAATTGATGAGTTCAAAGTTGTGTAATTTCATTGATGATAACAGCTTTGATACTTATGCCGGTTTTGACAATTTAACACGTAATGGAAGACCAGGACGTAAACAGGCAGTTGATTATATGATTGTTCGAGATCTGTTAAAAGTTTATCATGAAGCGGCAATCAATTATTCACCGGATTTAGATGCAACAGGAATTTTCAAATTATGGCATCAGGCGATTCTTAATGCTGGTTATGTTGATGAAGCCTATTTTTACAAGGGAGTGACAAAACCTTCTGTTCCATTACCAGGTTGTCATACAGAGAATTTCTCAAGATTATGGTGGCATTCTGCCACACCAAATGTAAATGTGACTCCAACAATTACTGTATCTGCAAATGAGTCTACGCAACCTACACCAACAAGTAGTTCACCACAACAAATGAATCTTGCAAGTCATTCAACAGATCATGAAGTTTCATTCAGTCAGCAGCTTTTAATGCAGCCTGCAGCTGATTGCGGTTATGTGAAATTCGTTGATCACAACAATCATGTTGTTTGCTATTGTGCTAAGAATCCAAGAATTAAGACAAAGAAGAATGGTATGCGCGTTCCGGATCCTGTTTTTATTATTCTTGATTCTGCAACTGTGCAGACACTTGATACTGATAAGATCATACAGGCTTATCCTGTAAAGGAGTTACTTGTTCACATGATGAAAGCTTTTTATACTTTCGTCAAGGAAGTTCCAGCAAAGAGTAATCTTCGTTTTATTAACAGTGAGGCCGTGAAGGAAATGCATGCTTATTTTAGATCAATTGATTAATCATTCCAGGGGGGGTGACACTGTGATAAAAGTTTATGATAATGATATCATAACTCAGACTGGTTGTGTCGGAGAGTCTTTAAAGCATAGTAAGATTGGTTTAATTAGTGGGGATGGTTTTCAGCGTAAAGCCTTCCCCATGCTAGAAGCTAAGGTCGATAGACAGTATCCTTACACAGTTAAGATACCACGTAGCATTGACGAAATGATTGATGGTGATTTTTCACCTGCGAAAGAGATCGTTGTAAAAGAGCCAATAAAAGGACCATTCAGTGATATGTGGTTTGGTGATAGCTCTAGTGGAATTAAGCTGCTTTGCGGCTATATTAATGGTGATAGTCGGTATGTTTTTGATACCGAGCTAGGGGATGCTGTTGTACACGGTATAATGGTTGGTGCTACTGGACAAGGAAAATCTGTAACACTTAATGCTATCATTTACAATGCTTGTACTTTGTATGCCCCTTGGGAATTGCATTTGACACTCTCTGATGCCAAGATTGTAGAGTTTAAATCCATAGCTCAAAACAATCCAATGCCTCAGATAGAGACTGTTGCAGCGACTGGTGATGTCTATTATCTACTTTCTGTTATAGAGCAAAAGATAGCTGAAATGACTAAGTTGAACAATGTTTTTGCTACGGCTGCTAAAGTTTTTGGAAAGCCATGCAAAAAGATAGCAGAATTTAGAGAAATCACAGGCTTAACACTACCACAAAATGTTTTGATTTTTGATGAGTTCCAGACAATGTTTACAAAAGCTGGCAAACTTAGCAAGCGAATTACAGATTCTTTAGATTTATTTGCTAGGCTGGGCCGTAATGCTGGATATCATCTGTTTTTGACTTCTCAGGAACTTGGTTCTGATATCCCAAAAGGAACCCTGGATAATATAACCTTTAGGGGGGCAATGGGCTGCAGTTCTGCTGTTTCTGAACTAATTCTTGGAAATGCTAAAGCTTCCAAAAATATGGGTCGTAAAGGAAAACTCATTGTGAATCTTAATAGTATGAGTAAGGATAAAACCGATCCTGATACTTCCAAGAATAACATTAATGTTTCAGTACCTTACATTGACCCACAATCATCTGAAATTGCACAGGCAGCTATTAAAGCTGGGCATGACTTTGGTGTTACTCCTCATTTAAATTTTTATGATGAATATGATGTTGAGTATATCAATGATTTTAAGGAGCACATAAAAAATCTACCTGATATTGAAACAAACATTTATCTCGGAGAGCCGGCTTTTGTCACAGATGATTCAATAAAACGCATTACACTGAATCTCGATTCTAAGGAGATGAAAAATATTGTTGTTGTCTCTCCCATTCAGACAGATTTAATGCGTTTGTTTGATATGCTTAGAATAAATGCATTACAGCAAACCAAAACTTCAAATATGGTATTATGCGCTAATTCTGCATTTATAGAGCATGGTGCTAATGAATTATCACAAAGCTTGTTCTTTGAAGATAAAGATTATGAACATAGTCAAGCTTTTGCAATAGCTCGTTCAATCATCTATCGTAGACTTCTTTGTCTTAAAGCAGATGAGCTGGTGTTCTCCCCTGTGAATAATGGTATCGATGTTAGCAGTTCTGATAGTGTATTTGACATTGTAATTGAGGGGCATCCAGAACTTGATAATCAAGTTAATCGCAAGCGTCTCTTCTTTATGAAAAATCTTTTGATTACTGATCCTAATTTACTCGATGGTTTTGGTCAGTTAGATGATGATTCACGTATCGATATTTTAAGAGCCTCATTGCTCTTACTGAAAACCTACGGTGCAGCTGATTCCTGTCTCACACTTGATCGTGTTCCATACTTAAATGTTTGGATTTTGGGTGCTGATCGTTTACTCGGATTAGGTATTGATCCAAAAACTAAATTCATGAACTATTTGAAGAAACTCTTGTTTGATGCTACAGGTGTTAATGTTCGTTTTACAATTTTCTGCAATTCGATTGCAGAATTTGGAGACATTAAAACAATGATTCGCTGGTTTATTTTTGATAAACCATTACATCGTGATCTCAGCAAGGCTGATATTCAGGATGATTTTCCTGAAGAAGTTGGTCCAGTTCTTGATGTTTATTGTGACAAACTACAACCTTCATTAGGTTGTCTGAAATTTAAGAAAATATTTTATGATGGGGAATACCCCGGAGTTTAGGAGGTACTTATGCTTTATACTGTTGGCGATAATGCTGTAGATTATACAATTTACAGTAAAACAGATTCATACCCTGAGATTCTTGATCTTATCTTTACAGTAGGGTGTGCTGAAAAAGTTATGTATGTTAATGAAGTCTCATTAACTGAGGGTTCTAGCATTAAAGAGGCTGCAGAAGTATTGACAGAGTTCTGCAAGACTTTTAAAAGTAATTGTATTATTTATTCACTTGAGTCAACACAATCTTCGGTGAATAATGTTGCTATGCGGTTTGTTTTACATGAAGTTGGTTTTTATTCTTTGAAGAAATTCATTGATGATGATACAGCAACTTTGTTTGTCTATCTTAATACATACACCAATGCCATTTACACAAAACTTTTTGATGAGTTTATCTCATTCGAGTTAACAGATATGCTTACTCGCAGTGCAACCGCTGGATCTAGCGATAAAGATTACGACAGATTACATACACTGTTAAAGAGACTCGGTAAAGAAAAGTCACTGGTACTTAAAGACCAGATTGATAAATTTTTTGGTATTGATTCTACAAATGGTCCAAAGAAAATGAATTTATAGGAGATAATTTATGGATGTAAATGATACTGAAAATACTGAGAACAAAGTAAGTGACGAATCTGCAGAATTTGCAAATTCTGCAGTGGAGAGTACAGAAGCATCCAAGAATGACTCTAAGGCATCTAAATCAGAAAGTGGTTTAGGTGCCTTTAAAAGGCGGTATAAAGAGATCAGGAATAAAAAAGCTTCTGCTAGAAGATCTGCACAGCTTGAGCTATTTTGTTTTATTGCCATTATTGTTTTTGCAAGCTACTTTAAAGCAAGTCACTACCGTGGCCAGGAGACGCTACTATTATATTATTACGAGGATGCTAATGTCTTTGACATTGAACAAGGTGATTTTAATGATGGTGTGCATTGGTGCGTAACAATTTGTTACAGAGTTGGTAATGATGATAAAAGAAAATATCTCTATTACAAACGTAAACCCAAGTATGCTGTTGGAGATACACTACGTCTTAAAATACAAACAATAAATCCAAATAATATTGAGATTGAAGGAGTGGTGAAATCTAAATGAAACATTACAAAGGACCTTTAGGAGATTTTATTTTTGATGAGACATTATTCACATTAAACAAATTAGGCTATTTACAATATTGTGGTAGATTTAAAGATGGCTGTATGCAGGGAAGTATCCCAGATGGTATTAAAATATGTGATTACATGTTTAAAGATTGTAAAGATTTAAGAGTTGGTCCAGTTCTTCCTAAATCATGTATTGCCGCTAATTACATGTTTGCTGGATGCTCTAATCTAGTTGTATTTCCAGATATTAATGAGGCATTGATGGAAACAAATGAAGATTTTGATTATAATACAATGTTTTTAAATTGTGATAAGCTTGCAACACTGTGCATTTCTGTGAATGACAATAAATCAATTGTACCATATATTTGTGCTTGCGAGAGTAGTACCGATTATCCACGGCATTACTCTAAGATGATGAAAAGTATTCAAGAACATAATGAAAGAACAATTGCTTGCTGGAAAGCTTCACACTTGATTCTTCTGAAAATTAAGAAGCTGACTGATGATGAAATCAAGAAGCAAGTACCTTATTTTAATCCAAAGAAATTTCACAGTGTAGAGTTTTACAATCATTCAGATTATGTATATGTGCTTTCAGAACGTAGAAAGGGGAATTTTATTGGGCTACCAAGGAATCCTTTAAATACAAAACCATTGAATAGTGTAACAAAATCTGTTTTATCTGTCCCAACAGATGTACATTCAGATGCTCCATGGAGAATGGATCTGAGTTAGGAGAATTTATGTATAAGATTAGTAGAACCAACAAAATTGATGTTAACCTGTATGATGAGAGAATCAATCGTACAGGTTTTATTATGTATGATCGTAAAAAGATCGCAGCAGATCTTGATTACTATAATGCACATGCAGAGACTTGTTATGATTTAGCTAGAATGCGTATGATATACAAGAGTGGAAATAATTGTAATTGGATGAAATCTGATTGCATTATTCGTTATTTAATAGAGTATGAGCATTGCCCTGAAAATTATTTCTTTCGTGCAAGGACAAAAGGTGCTTCATTGGAAAGCAAGCGTGTACTTATACCATTACTGGAAAAACATTATGCAGAAGAGTTTTTGGAACCTTACATGGAATATAAATCATGGAGTACAAAGTGTAGCAAGTTAAAATCTATTCTTGACTATTGCACAGAGCCAGCAGGTATTGCGGCAGATGGCACAGAATTATTTAAATTACCGTACTACGCATCTGTTCAGAAAAATCTTCGTTTTAATTATAAGGATTTTGATATCATCTCACAGATTCCAAAAAGTATGGCAAATTGTATTTGTGTTGATGATGGATACTTTTTGGCTTGGGGAGATTTTGCACAATCAGATCTTCGTATTGCATACAATTTATTTTTAAGAACGCCTGAGAATGATAAGATCTTTAACTCTTGTGAAGACAAATACGAAGCTTTTGCACGAATGATTGCACATTTAAATGGCGAGGATTTTGATCTCGAGAAATTCAAAGAGCAGCGCCAGACCTACAAAAAGAATACATTGGCTCCTGTTTATGGACAAACATCGGCTGTTCTTCCAGAAGATAATGTGTTTGTACAGCGAATGGTTGGCTTTCTGAACAAGATTAAAAATTATATTAATTACCGTGATAGGATAAAGCAGTATCTTGATTATCATGTCCCACTTATGGTTTCAAGCTACTTTGGATTTGTACAGCAGATTTATTCTGGTGCCGGTAATAATGCAACTACATACGAAGCTTTGAATGCACCTTGTCAGACCGGTACAAGTGAAATTGTTATCAGCGTAGTTAATCATATTCTGGATACTGCGTATAATCTTGGTTACACAGAAGATGATATTAGCTTGTATATGACACGTCATGATGAACCTATTTTTAAAATTAAAAAGTCTGCAATGGATCTCATGACTGTTCTGCAGGATCATTCAACTGTAATGGTTGATGGTTGGACACCTTTAAGACTTGACTGGGATTTTGGGTACCGTTACAAGGTGCCTGATGAAGAATTACAAAGCAAATTTAAGGATCTTGTTGCAAACTTTGATGAAACAATTGTTTTACCTGATGCAGAACAAGTTGCACCTTATGAACCACTTCCTAAATTATTTACTTTAGGAATTTCTAAACAGATTACACCAGATTGCAAAACAATCGTTACTTTCTATGATAATGAAAATAATGAAGTAATGTATTCATTATTAGAAACCAATGATCAAGATGAAGTGGACATTGAAATAAAACGTAAGATTCGCGATGCTGCTAATAATTTGCACGCTGCCAATCTAAATAATGTTGTGATTTTCAGTAACTTCTTGCAGGGTTATGATTTTTACAATGATGTAAATTTTACATATCAGCAGGTTGACAGCAATCAGGTTTTATTCAGTTCTCGTAGACTCTGTGCACTGATGACATGGAGATACTGTAATAAACTCTGTTTAGAACCTAATGTAGAGAAACCTGTCTTTACAACTTATGATTATTGGATTAATGAGGTAAAAGATTCTAGTTTACTAATCGTAAATTCTGATATGGGGGAATCAAATGAGTAATCCAAAAGATACAATAAATAAGTTGTTAAACGATTATTATCAGAAAAAAGGGTTGAATCCTGCTATTCAGGTAGCACACGAGTTGCTAAAAAAGCCTGTTATTTCGCAAACAGATATGAGTACCCAAGAGTTAAATGCCATATTTAACGGTGAGGTTTGTGAGACTGTTTTGCAGATTATGATACAGGATTTTATGAAACGTAACCCAACTAAAACTGCTTCTTGGCGTTATAACAAAAGTGTAATTCTATCTGATTTAGAAACGCAGTCAAGTAAATTTCTTACTGAAATTGATGCACTTTTGTTTACACCTGAGTGCATTTACATTTTTGAGTGCAAGAGTTATGCAGGTGATAAGCAGTTGGTTGGAAAAGGAACAATAAAGCGTTCTAATGGTAACGATTGTGATGTTTATTCACAAAATAGCTTACATTTAAAGATTCTTAAGCAGTGGTTAAATCGCTTTAGTCAGCATCCATTTTATCAAATGGTGTTATTTGATTTTTCTTCTGGAACCATGGATGATAAACGTACTGCTTCTGCCAAGAAGGAGCTGCCTTTAGTAACTGATACAAATCTTTTTCAGCTTCTTCATACATCACGTTTAGGCGTATGGCATGCGGAAGATATTGATTTAATTAGTAAGCGATTTGCAACTGAAACAGAAAAACTGCATGCTAAGCATCTTGATTATGTAAAGTCAATTAACCACAGGAGATGATTTTATGAGAATTGATAAAGTAGAACAAGTTTGGAGTGATTTGGAACAGAGTTTTTCTAAATCCAGGGTAAAGAGCCGCCTTGAATTCTTGAAAGGTTTAGTACGTTTTACTGGAACAAAAGGAAATGTAAAATTACTTGAGGCCCAGCTAAAGGTAGACCTTGATTCATCGGCTGAAACAACTTTGCGCTACCGTGCAATTTGTAAAATGTTGGAAGCTACAGAGGAGTATTTGTTAAGAAATACTACTGAGATTCCAGATCTGAATGAATGGCTTGAACGAATGTCAGAAAATGAATCCAAGGTTGATTTGTCAAAACTTCAGATTCGATATTCTCCGGATACTGAAGAGAAACTTAAAGATAATATACATCTTGGTTTTGTTTTCCCTGGTTTCTATGGAAAAACTACAGTGTTGACGTTTCCAGCAAGACTTAACAATTATGTCTTTTTAAACTCATTGCCAGAGATGCAGAATTTTTTAGCTGCTAATTTGCAGCCACAATTACTAAAAGACAATCTATTTTTAATAGAAGTGATACATTTGCTTTACACAAAGTACTCTGCAAATGAGATTACTTTTCCATGCGTTTTTGTTCATGAGTCATTGTTAAATGCACCAGTATTTAAGTTTCATCGTTCCAAGCAATTAAAACAGTCAGGTTTGCATTTATTAAATTCTGATCTTGCATTTGATCTGAACTGCGATGAGGGATTGGTTGAGATTTCAGCTGGTACTAAGTTGCAGACATTTATAATTAAAGAGAATTGAAAGGAGGAAGTTTTATGAGTAAAGAAGAGAATACTACACAAGATTTTTTAGTGCAGACAATTACAGTTTCCCAATTGCAGGAAATGAGTTTGAATGAATTTCAACGTTCATGCGTTCTTGGTGATGTATCATTGCATGCATCCGTTTCTGCACATGAGTTGATTGCCTATATGCAGAGGAATGAACTAGAGTCAGCCGAAGTGTGGGTGCATACTTTTTCTGATGATTATACTGCAATTTGTTTAAAGTGCTCTGATGACAATTTTGTAGAAATCAACCAGATTCCTTTTGTAAATCAGCAATCACGCTCTTTCCCCGAAAACATGCCACAGCCACTTGTGATCTAAAATAAAGGAAATTCAGTACCGATTTAAGTGCTGAAACAATTGTATATGAATACAGTACATAATTAGGAGGATAAAATAATGTCAAAAATTTCAGTACTGTATAGGGAATCAGAATCACGTGGTATGGTGCCACATAATGTTGATTGCTCTGATCTTGTGGATTTGTTAGTTGCTAAAAATTATGATGTAATTGTGGCGCCAGTAAAAGTTAATTGCAATATTATTCCGCATAGCTTGTGTATTACGTATGCTTACAATGATACTACGGCTTGCAATATTCAGGCAGTTAATTCTATGCGCAATAAGCTTCTTCGTAAGCTTGAGTCTGATGCTTGTATCTTTGTTGATCATGATCTTATTGAGTTAATTCTTCCGGATCTGAAGGTTCTTGAGTCAATTGCCTCTTATCGTGATTCGCTTCGTGAGAAAATTGATGAACGCATTCGCGCTAATCGTAAAGCTATTCGTGAGGATTATGTTAGTGCAGATGCTACAGACTTTTTCAACAGTCTCAGTATCAGAAATCAGGAAATACGCGATTTGCAGATACTGATGTTTCAATCAAGGATAAACAATAAAATTAGGGGTGAGTATGGAAGTACTATCTAAAGATAATTTTATCATTTATTGGTTTTCACATGTTATTCCGCCTACAGATGATTTGCTACGTGAATTGTACGAAAAAGCATTGATCAAAAAGCAGGAAGAAAATTCAGTATTTGCTGCTTGTGATCAGGATTATCCACCTGTAGTGTGTTTTGAGCAACTACCAAAAGGCACTATGGCTGTTGTGATTTTTCTACTTGCGTCCACTGACGATATTGGATGCTTGCAATTGTTAGAAGATATTATGCATACATCTAATAACAAAAATTGCCTTCAGGAGGTAATAGAAGGTTTACCACAACCGGCTTATCGTGGCGATTTAACACCAGAAGAGCGTGCTACTACATTCAGTGAAATACTGCAAAGTATGCTTAAGTATGAATCAAAATTTTTGGAGAGTGTATCCACAACACAATCTTTAAAAACTAAACTACCTGATCTTTATGATTCAAGAGTAGTATTATGTGAATACAGTACATTAGATGATATTGTGACTGATCCATTTGCTTTGTCAAAGGCTATTGTGTTTAAACTTCATAGTAGATACTTTGTGATTGCTAATCAGTTGTCAGAATACAAAAAATGTACATCATCCATTTCTTTGGCTTATCTTAAGGAGCATGCTAAAAATCTTGGAAGTGTTAAGACTATTCGTCAAGTATTTTCCTAATAGAGGTAGTTTATGAGCTTGGATTCTATTTATCGTAATGGTATACAAAGAGTGTGGACAGAGGATTACGATTCACAGTGTAAATACACTGATTTGGTTAGACAAACTAGAAATATGCAGGGTATTGATTTTAAAAAGATCAATGCCTTTTTTATTCCTAATGATGATTATGTCAAGCAGTATTTTGATATTGACATAGTGTCTCCAGAATACGGTTTTTATAATAGGGAGAATCAGTGCTTTTGGAATAATTGCCTTGTTATACCAATTTATAATGTGGCTGATCGCATCATTAGCGTTGTTGGTTTCAACCCATTTAAATATTTACAGGCAAAGGAAACAAAAGACTGGTCTTTGAATTATTATATCTATGCTAGTTCACGCGTTTTCAAAAAAGGGTCGTTTATGTTTTATTTGGAAGGTTGCTACAGGCGTGCTTTAGATGATGGTTACCTTTTTATAACTGACGGCGTCTTTGATACTGTTTCAGTGCAACTTGCTGGTTTTAATGCAGCTGCGTTGATGGGATCAACTGTAACACCAGAAATTGCAGCCATGCTTCGCTTCGTCCCACGTTTAATTTTTGCAGGGGATAATGATGAAGCTGGTTTAAAATTGGCACAGGATTTGAAAAAAGTACATCCACGTATCACTATGTTGCGTCAAGGCAAAACAAAAGATATTGATGATTTATTGAAAAGTGAATATCGAGAAAGTGTAATACGGCAATTGTCAGAAGCAAGAGACTGTAATGCATCTTTCTTTACTTTGGAGGTTTAATTATGAGTGATTGGTGTTGCTCAAATTGTGCAAAGTGGGGGCAGACCGGTGATACATCAAAACTTGAAAGAGTTTGCCAATTTACTTTTTGTAAGACTAAGGCGGACAATCCTGCTTGCAATGTCTTTACTCGTGGAGTTCATACAATGTCTCTTGAGGAAGCTATTGCTTCAGGAACTGTGCCTCCACCACACAATTTTATGTATAAGCATTAGTGTCTAGAAGCTAGGTTATCTAGCTTCCTGCCAGTGAAGCTTATGCTTTGCTTAATAACTCACACATTTAAAGGAGATTAAAATTATGGCAATGAACACACAGGAATTAATTGAACGTATGTCCGAGGCTGGACAGAAGGGTGGAAGTGAATTAAACATGCGCTCTGAAGAACTGCAGACAAAGCAGAGAGTTGCACGTATTCCATCACTTAAAAAGAAACTTAAAAAGAAGAGTAAGCTGTTACTCGTATTGGATCTGGCAATTCCATTCAATCCGGAGACAGGAGAGGTTGATGAGTTATTTAACCCAAGTCATAAGTTCCGTCCGGCTGTATCTGCCACTTCGGCAGCCTTAATGGTAAAGCTGTATGCATCCAAATGCAAGAAAACAAAAGAAGTGCTGATGAAACAGGCAGGCGTTACTTCTTGGGATACTTCTGATACAGATACATTTACAGATGAAGACCGTACAATTTTTTCAAAGTATCGGGTACCTCGTCTGTTTTCTATGAATGTTGTTACAGTGAACATTCCGGCAATTACAAAAGACTTTTCACGCGATTATGCAATTAAAGTTGATCGTGATCCAAAGACTGGCGAGCTGGTTGGCGAACCACCAATTGCTCTTAAGATCAATAAGCTTTTTAATAATAAGATTTACGAGCAGATTCAGCATCTTGAAGATCAGTGCGCTTCTGGAGAGATTAACCTTACAGATGAGCAGAAGAAGACACGTAAACGCGATATTTACAGCACAAATCCTGTATCTGATGATCATCCGGTTAACTGGGCTGAGATTATCGAGCTGCCGCTAACTGCCAACTTTGCAATTAATGCCGATGTTAATGTGGCAAGTTTAACAGCTGAGGATGTAAAGCCTTTAGTTGTAAATTCACGCTATTCAAAGAAGCTGCATGATAAAGTAACATCTTATATGACAGGTGAGCTCGTTGTATTTGACCGCTATTTTGATTTCTTTGAGATGGATATGAACTGCCCAACTGATGGAGATGAGCAGACAAAAGAAGGCAAAATGCAAATCGGTCTGAATACTACATTTGACAATCCTGTGTACAAGCTTACTGATCTTCCAGAGTGCGAGACAATTAAGTCAGCTGTACGCGAGTATCTTGACAGCGATCTTGATATTGAGAAGGAAATTTTACGCTCAATCTATGTTTCAGAATATTCAGAGGACCTGGAGCAACAGCTTATCAAGGCACTTCCTACAGTATTTGATCTTGATGATGATTTCTGTACAACAGAAGTTCTTAAGGCTAATAAGGACATTATTTCACTTGCTTTTGGTGATGAAGGACTTACTCTTATTGAGGAAGCAGATGCTGGCGTAAGCGATAAGGCCTCCGGTGTGTTAGATGAGGCTGCCTCCAAGCAGGAAGCTAAGCAGTATGATCTTAACTCAGCGGAATTCCAGGATGGTTCCGGAGTTGATCTCAGCGAGATTGATATGGAAGCTTAAATTGGTAGTTGGGCACTTGTTGGTAAAACAACAGGTGCCCTTTTTGCGTTAATGGCAGCATGCAAGTATTTTGCATTTTGCCTATTTAACTTTGGAGGAATTTATGATTGTTCAAGTACAGATGATTAATTGCCAAAGTTGGAAGAATAGCACTTTCGACTTAGCAACTGACAGGATAAATGTAATTATTGCAGATAATGGTACTGGAAAATCAGTATTTTTTAAGATGCTTAAGATTACTACCAATCCTAATTACTTTTCCAGAGCTGAACGAAAAGATTTAATAAGACGTCATGAGGAATGTGCAACAATCTTATTTAAATTTGATGATGGCAGTATTGCAGCCACTAAAGTCTTTCAGACTTATGTACTTTATATGTACAAAGCTTCTGATCAAGAGGAATTAAAAACTGCATATGAGCAGTTTCCGGAAGTGCTTGAGAAACTTGGTTTAATTGTTGATCCCGATGAAACCAGCTTTGTGGCAAACATTATCGATGCTGATCAGGATTTGTTACTTGTAAACAGTAAACTGAAATACAATTATAATTTGGTACACTTACTGGTTGAGAGCCCAGAATTGGAACTTGTGAATGAGAGGGCACATACAACATTGATGAACGTTTTGAATCCATTAAGTTCTTTGTCATCACGTTGCGAAACACTTGAGCGTGCTATACAGGATTCAACATATTATGATGTTGCTGAAAGGGAATTAGAGCTTGACCGTGTGGAGAAAATGAAAGATTTTCTATTTGATTTAATTCCTGTTGCTGAAAGTTTGCATAGTATACAAGAAGCATCAAGAAATTACATAGATGTAAACGGAATTAAAAAATTACTTGACCTTTTAGATTTGCTTGAGAGTATTGACCTTTCACAGGTTGTGGTTACTGACAAACCAGCTGATATTGCTGAGCACTTAAAATTGCTAAAGTCATTGAGTGTCATCAATTTAAATGATTTAAAGACAGTAGATCAACCATTCGATGCATCAAATTATTTTGAGTTAATCAGATTACTGAGCGATTTGAAGCTGCAAGAATTACAGACCATAGAAGCACCAGTGAATTGTAATGAGATCTTTAGCTTGTTAAGCATTTTGACAGACTTAAATCTTGCTAGTCTACATTTAACAGAGCAGGTTCCGGATTTGACAAATCATTTTAAATTGATAAATGACATTTTTTATTTACAGCAAATTTTGGCTTTAACTGATTCACTAATGCTGACTGTTAATTCTGCCAAGAAAGAAATGCAGGAACTGGAGATTGAAATGCAACATTCTGGGAAAATAACTGAGTGTGCTATTTATGGAAAGGTAATTTACAATGGGAAGAAATGCATACCTTATCGTAACTGATTTACATTTTAGTTACAAGAATTTGAGAAATAGATATGATTATCGTGCTGAGGTTCTTGATGCTTGCAAATTTATTATAAATCTTGCAGCAGATTATAAACGTAAGGGTTATACAATAACACTTTTGCTACTTGGTGATGTTTTTCACAGGAGTTATAGTGATGTATTTAATGCATGCACTGATAACAATTTCTTTTACATGTGGGCAAATACTTTTGGTGAAATTTATAGCGTAATTGGTAATCACGAATTATCTTATTACAGTTCAAACCCTTTTTATACATTGGTTTCTGACATTGAGTCTGATAAGGTGCAGAGTATTCTTAACAGAGTCTGGCAGCCAGTAGGATCAGCTGGTGTAATAAAAGTAGTTGATTCATTATCAGATGGCGAGGTGCTTTTTCATTTTAATCATTTTGGTACCACAATTGCAAAGCCAGTCGTAGGAAAGCATAATATTGGATTATTTCATCAGGATATTGTTAATTCTGAGATTTTAAATAATTCTGCTGAAAAACTTGGATTACCAGTGCATGGAGTTCTTACTGATATTGAGGGTTCCGGTATTTTCAATGGTTATGATTATGCTTTTCTTGGGCACTTACATACTGTGTACGGTACTTTCCAAACGAATGCCGGTACAATTCTATGCTACTTAGCTAGTATTGGGCGGACCAATATTAATGAAGTTAATGATAACTTTTTAGAGCGAAATATACCTGTTGTTTGCGTAGAGGATGGAAAATTGACAGGTATGTTTGATAACAAGTTTTCATTAATGAAGCGTGCTGATTGTGTGCATGAAATGGAAGTACTTGAAAATCGAGAAAAAGCTGACTTGCGACAAAATATTAAACAAATAAAATCGCAGCCTGGGTATTCTGATAATCCAGTTGATAATGTTTTATCTCATTTGGCTGGTAATACTGAAGCTGTACGGATTTTTAAAGAATTACTTGAAAGTGAAGCTGATCCTTACGAAACAGAACTACACACACGAATTCATGATGCTATTATTAAAGCATTAGCATAGGAGATAGATAATGACAGTACAGGAATTACATGATCTTTATACAAAAAAGACAACTTTATATAATGAATCACTGACTAGAGCTACTGTTGCTCAGGAGAACATTGAAAAAAAGTTGCAAGAAGTTGATTCAGACTTCATAAACAAATTAGTAACTGAAAATAAAATAGATCTTACGTTTATTAACACATTAGATCTTGAGAGATTAAAAACTGATACTGAGTATTTACATACAATGCAGGTAAAACTCGAAACCGGAATTAATCAGTTGAAACGATTCATTGAGGAGAGCCTAAATGTTTAGTGTATCTATAAAAAATGAAAATGTGTTCTTAAATTTTCTTAATTCTGGTGATACAGATTATGTTGATGTTTATTTACATGATACAACTGCAACTCTGATAATGAATACAAGTGATTTATTTTCAATAATCACTATGCCTTGTACGCACACACAAAATGAAACCAGTCATGGATTTAGAATAGCTAGGTCTATCTTAAAACAGCAGAAGAGGGCAACAGCTTTTTCAGTTCGTTTTACAGAAGATTCTGATGTTAAAGTATCTTTCTTTGCTGGGACTGAGCTTTTGTGCGATGCAACTTTTACTTATCAGAAAGTATATAGTACAAATTATCAGGATAAGTTGCAGCTATTGCGTAATGAAGCAGTTCCTAGTGGTGTAAGCCTTGACAAGCTTGCACCACTCATAAAACTTAGTACAGCATTAGGCGGTGTAATTAACATTGAGTCAGGTGTGATTAGTGTTATTTTGCAAAGTGGCATCAGGATTTATGAAAAAACGAAATATACAGGAATACTGTGTATGTCACCAAAATATGCACAAACATTACGCAAATGCGATTCTACAATTTTTTCAATTGAGAATTACATAGGTGCTTTTAAAGATGACTTTGCAGTTTTGGCTAATAAATTACGGGTATCAAGTAATGCAGAGTTTTTCTCTTTAGATCAGGCAAGGGCACAGTATAAAGCCAAGATTGATTTTACAAATCTTGTCGCTTATTCTTCTTCACATCCAATGAAAATTGCCAATTTTACCATAGATCTGGATAAACAGCAATGTACATTTATGGAAGATGAAACAACATTTAAAATACCAATTGGTATCACAGACGAAGTTAGGGCACAATCTGACAAAGTACATGAATTGATTGTTCCTTTTTCATTGATACGTACAATTTTGTCTGGTTTGGGATCAACAACTGTTTTGTTTGAAAAGAAGCAGTTTTTTCATAAAATGACAATTGGCAATTACATTATTTTATACAATTGAGGTAAAAATGTACGAAAATATTTTAGCCAGCAAGGCAAATTATGAACGTGCCTTAAGATCAGCACGCTCAGAATTAGAACGTAAGAAAATCAATAATGAAAGAATTGATCAGTTTAAGAAAGAATTAGCTGAAGATAGGACATTGTATAATGAAGCTTCAAAATATGTGAATGCTGTTAAGATTGTTCAAACTGCAGTAGTTAAGGAAGCAAGAGACTATCAAACACGTAGAATTGATTATTTAAATGATATTATTACTGAGGCTGTTGGTAAGATCTTTCCGGATCGAAATGTTACCGCGAAACTTGACTGTGATTTCAGCAGAACTGATAAGGTGTCATTACATTTGTATGATGAAAATGGAGATTCTTTTTCTCCACGTATTAGTGAGGGTAAACTCATGCAGTATCTTATCAGTGTATCTGCTGTGGCAGCAATTACTAAGAGTCTTGGAGTTCATAATATTTATATTGATGAAGCCTTTGGCGTTGCAAGAGTTGACCATTTAGATGATCTTGGTGAGCTATTACAGGGTTTTGTTGACGATGGGTTACAAACAGTTATCGTTTCACAAAATCCGGCATTGTATAATAATTTATCCAGGCATGAAATCTATTTGGAGACTGTTCATGATGGAAATCAGCGATTTGCTGAGGTTGCAGAGATTAAAGATGTTTAAAATTGGAGGTTGTAATGGAAATAAAAAAGTTGGAATTAAGCGAGTTTTCCGAGTGCATTGAGGAATCTGTTAAGTATGCTATAACTCCTTTGTATTGGCCAATCTACTGCTTTTATAAAACGCACAGCCAGCAAAACTGTTATCAGATTTTATTTGATTCTTCAGAAAGCTTATCCTCTGTAGTTTCAAGTAACGAAATTCCGATGTTCTCAGATTATGGCATAAATTTTACAAAATCTCTGTCTGTTGTTCCTAGACAGAGAGTTTTTATTGCGATTCATACATTTGACCAGATTATTTCTGATGAGCGCTTTAATGCTGAGGTTAGAGATAAATTTACCGATGTAGATAAGGATTATGTTGGTCTCATCTTTATCGAATGCCCAGGCGATGATGATGGAAATGTTTATGAATCGTTAAGTCAATCTGAGAAAGTTGCTATTGTAGAAAGATTAAAGGAAGTTTATCCAAGAGCTACCATTGCAACCGCCGCTTTAAATATTTATATACCTGCGATTGAAAGTGAAAAACCAAAGATTAAGGCGACAGTAAAGCTTGATGATGTACTTACACTTCAGGATCTTTTGGGAGATGCACAGACATACAACGGACTTGAAATGTCAATTAAACTTATTCTTCGTTTTATCAAGAAAATTGCATCTGTAAAAGCTGATATGATTGATGCTTCTGAGTCAAATATTTCAAACAGATTTTCAAATGGTGATCGTCGCTGCATTACCTATATCTGTTTAATGAAATATAATAAATTGGTTTACTTCGACCAATTATCTTACAGAGCGTTGGTCGGATTTCAACGTGATCTCATGTCACGCGATGCAATGTATGCAGAGGATTTTCTGTATATCATTTCTCACCTTCCTGATATTGCTGTTTATTATAAGACCGAGCCGATTATTGTTTTGCCAAACAAAAAGTTTGATTATTTTAGTGATATTGTTTTACGCGTTATTGAATGCAAAATTGACCTTGATACCATGACACTTGATACTGGTCAGGAGGTTGTTCAGTATTACTATCCAAATATTGAGCTTCTATCTACCGCTAATCTGTTTAATCTTAATAGCGAAGATTTTGACACTGCTAAAGCTGGGGCTGACAGATTACAGAAGTTGTACAAAAGTTTCTCGTACCACTGTGCAGAGGAGATTGATATTTCCGAGATCACTTTCAATATTAGTAACGTGATTTTTTATAAGCAGGGTGATGAAACCTTTATGGCATATCTTTCTTCTATCAAGGCAGATACAAAATTTATGGCATACCCTGTTCGTGAAAAATGTCGGCCATTTGAGATGACTTTAGATATGGCAAAAGAAACTCTTTGTGATATTAGACTATTTGAAGATTGGAAAGAAGTAGTTTATCCATTTCTTGTAAATGGATATGTTAAAAAGAATCACATCTGCTTCCCAGTTCAGAGGTACATAATGGGAGTATGTCTATATTCACAAGGTTTAGGGAATCAGATCTTATCAAAAGATATTGGTCTCACATTTGAAGAAGCCGGTATTTATAATGATATGAGTTGGTCTTTAAGAAAATTTAACACAATTTTACATTATGTAAAACGTGATTGTATCGTTGATAATATGTCAACACCATTTGGGGGCTTACATCCAATGGTACAGAATACTGTAACAATTAAAAGAGAAGATTGGAGGTCCGATCATGACAGATTACATCAGTTCAACACCTACTGATATTAACAGTATGCAGATCGAGGATGTTCTAAAATATCTTGATGGTGCTTCGGGAGATGCAGATATTGCATCTCCCGTCGTGCGTTTAAATGTAACAAAAATGCTTTATGACGTACTTGGAATGACACTAACTCCAGATATTGCATTGGCTGCTGTAGCTGAACCACCAGCATCTTTAGTACTTGCTACGGCTGGTGGTGGTAAAACTACATGGGCACAAACAAAAGCTATTCTGCAAAAGATTACACGTAAATCACGGTTACATCCTGGGCATAAAATTAAGGGTGCTGCCATTTTGTGCCTGGTTTATAACAAGCATAATGTGCAGGACATGATTGATAAGCATAAAAGAATGGTTGCAACATTGCGAGCAAGAAATATTAAAGGACTGGACATTGATGATGAAATAAATGCCTGTACTTTGCATAGTTTCTGTGATTTTTGGAGACGAGAGTATGTTGCTAAAATGGGATTGCTTGGTGCAACACTTTTAGAGCAGTCACAAGCTGAGTCTTTTATGATGCGTGCGATCAAGATTGCCTGCAAAAAAATGGGTATGGACAAAGAAGCCAATACAATTGATTCATCAGATATGTTTGGTTTGTACATGTTTTATCGTGAAACAATGTGTCAATCTGTTCAGGAGCTTAAGTCTTGTGATAAATTTGTGGATCTTGGGTCACCTTTAGAGCTTATCGAGGCAATTTTTGCTCAATATGAGCGTTCGAAAGAGCTGAGTCATAAGTATGATTTTGTGGATATGCTTTACAAATTTTATTGCTTGCTTCGTGATGATGATACTGTACGCACAAGAGTTCAGAGATTTTATGAGTATGTAATCGCTGATGAGGTACAGGATTTCACACCATTGATGTGGTCAATTCTGCAGCTGATGGTTTCAGACGGCACACCATTAACTTGTATTGGTGACGAGGATCAGAACATCTATATGTTCCGCGGTGCAGATATTAAAAATCTTCTTCAGTTTACAAGTATTTTTGAGGGCGGTAGAATTTACTCTCTTGAATATAATCGTAGATGCAAAAAGCGGATTCTTGATGAAGCACGAAAAGTTATTGAAATGAATACTTTACGATTTAATAAAGTGTTACGTAATACTAAAGATGGCGGTGAAGTTACATATGAATCATATAATACTCTTAATGGCCAGTTTGTGAATGTTTTGAAGTTAGTTAAGAGTATGTCAGTGCCTGAGCTGGAGAATACAGTAATTTGTTACCGAGAGACTGCTTCGAGCACAATCTTAGCTGATATGCTAATGGGCGAGGATATTATTTTTAATGTCATTAGTGGCGTTGGTCCTTTTTCACATGAGTTATATCGACATATGTTTGAAATTATGAATGCTTTGGAGATGCCTTATGATATGCATAATTGTATTTCTTTGTATAAGGTTCTTCCGTGTACAAAAGATGAATTTCAAAAGGCAATTGGATATGATCCAGCAAAAGGTCGGTTTAAAAATGATAATGTTCGTGGTATCCATTTCAAGGATTTTGATTATGGTAAATTACAGGAACGTGAATCTTTTGTAACTACAATGAATACTCTCGCAGAATTATCAGCAAAGATCTCTAATACATCTGTTGCAGAAATCTCTGCAGCTGTCTTCCAGCTTATGAATAAGTATTTTTGGGGATTTAAGAAATCTTGTAATAGATTCCCTGATGTTGATGACATCATGCAGGCAAGAATCCTGAAGTATTTTCAATCACCATTACTTTATACAAAATTTTATCAGAACTATCAGCATAAAAAGAGTTGTTATAAGCATTATACAGCTGAGCGTTCCGGCTTGACCATTTCTACATTTCATTCTTTAAAGGGTCTTGAGTTTGACAATGTAATTGTTATTTGTATGGATGACTCAATTTATCCTAATTTTCACAACATTGATTCTCGTGCATATCTGCCTTCCGTGAAACAGGCATTAAAGGAATCAGAGATACGCTTATGGTATGTTGCAGTGACTAGAGCAATTTCTAAATTGCATGTATTTTACTTTAAGGATAACCCTAGTTTGTTTGTAAGATTTGCTTTACAAGATAATTTTCCTGTTGCAGGAAAATTTCAGAATGGTGCAGATGCTTTTGAAAGTCAAGATGATGCTGATACAGAAGAACTTCAAAAACTTGTAGAGGCTCCAGTGATGGCACGTAATGAAATACAGCAAGCTAAAACTGAAACTCCTGCTAAAATTGATATGTTTGAAACTTCATTATCAAGTGAAGAAATGGAAGCTTGCAATGAATTTAATGATTTTGACGAACTCGATGATTTAGATGATCTTGATGATGTTGATAATGTTTCTAGTGTTTCTGATGTTGATAAATCAACTTTAAATTCACCACAAGCTGATAATAATACTGAATGTCAGCAGTCAAATAATATTGATAATTATGTGACATCATCTGCAACGGAAACATTGGCACCTGATAAAAAGGTAACGTCTGGTATTTCAGAATCATTTGTTGCAGAAAAACGCTCTACAGAATCTGATAATAAACTTATTTGGCAGAACACAGCAGATTTAGTACATGAAGCTTCTGCTAAAGAAGATAATACCTCTGAAAAGACAGGTAGTGCCAAAGAAGATACGCAGGTCCAGCTTAAGAGTGGTAAGAGTTTGTACCTTAATAAACTTCTTAGTTCATTTTAGGAGGGAACATGTATCAATTTGATAAGATTGAAACAAATTTGAATTTTTATGATCAGCTTGATAGACTTGGCGTTCAAGATATTTTGAATCATCAGGCCTATCAGAGTCCTGATTTTTGCAACTGGTTCCGCGTGAACCAGTTTCTGCTTGACTTAGTTACAAACGGTAATACTAAATCAGCATTAGTGTATGGTGATTATGATGTTGATGGATTAATGTGCGCAAAGATCATGGAAGATGCTTTAAAGCATCTCGGTGTAAAAAAAGTTGATGTATATCACTATACGCAGAGAACACATGCATTGGACACATTAGCAGTACAGCAAGCCATTTTAGGGCAATATGATTATTTTATTGTGTGCGATACCGGCTCATCTAGTATGGAGTTATTAAATCGAGTTGCACGACATGGCATTAGAATTGTCGTTTTAGATCATCATGTTTCTAACTATTCTTACGAAGAGTTTAATGACAATACTGCGATTATTAACACTAAGTTGGAGAATATGTTTACACAAACTCAGACATTTGAGTTGAGCGCTGGTGCTCTTTGTTACGTAGTAATTCGTAAATTTTGTGAGGAGAATGGCTTTGACCTTTATAAACCATTGGCAGCTTATGCGACTGTAAGTCTTTATTCTGACTGCATGAATATGGCTAACTCTTTTAATCGTGCTATTTATTATGAATCTAAGGCAATTCCTCGTGAGAACTTACCACATTTGATAAAGTTGTTTTTAAATGATTATAGCGTTTTTGGTGCAAGATATATCGGCTTTTGGTTTGCACCAAGGATAAATGCTTTATTCAGGTCTGAAAGTTTTGATGTTTTAAATCAGCTGTGTTTTGATGCTCTTGACTATAATAATGAAGTTGTTATATGCGAAATAATAGAAGATCTTTATGGTAAGATTCGTGAGCTAACCAAAGAACTTGCAGATATTATTGAAGTTACAGAATTGGATCACTTTGTGGTTGGAGATCTTCAAAGTGTGGAAGAATATTATAACATTGAAAAATATAAGATTTATAACTATACAGGTCTTGTAGCAAATATGTTATCTGAAAAATATGGAAAGGCTTGTGTTGTGTATTGCTTTGCTGGCAGTGAAATAAAGGGTAGTGTGCGTGACTTATTCTCAAGAGATTATCTAAGTTTATTTCAACATATCTGCAATGCTGGTGGGCACCCACCAGCTTTTGGTTTTCATATAGGTGCTTTTGACCTTGATACCTTTTTAAACAGTCTAAGGTATCTTGATGCCAATTTTTCTATTGATGATATACACAACGAGCCTATCATCTTGCCAATGACAGCAATTGTTCCAGATGAATTGCTGATAAATGATATTGCAACTTACAACGAGTTTTCAGGCCAAGGTTTACCAGTCGTTTATATTAAAAAGCAGTTGGTAGGAATTAAGAAAGAGATAAAGACTCCTTATAACTTCAAATACAAATGGGGCAACCTTTTTATTCAGAGTGACTATAGTATCCCATTTGGTTCTTATGTCCTGCTTAAACCTATACAGACAATGACTACAAAATTACTTGTAAAGTAGGAGGTTTTATGAGTACTTTATTTGTTGTAAGCCCCTGCTATCTCGAATCAATCTATCATGAGTCAAAAAAATATGATTTTGATTTGCAGGGTTATGGTTCATTTAACATGGCGCTTAACGGTTTAATCAAAGTTAATTGTTCAGACATTTTAGGTTTCGCATTTGCTGGTATGCATTTACCTGGTTCGAGAACAAAAGAGTTCAAATCTATGCTTCAATTTTTTGATAGCATCGAACTCATGCATGCTAATAAAAAATTTGTAATTGCTACAGATGAATCTGTAGCCCCGTGGGGTAAGATATTTAAACGATATCATGATATCCGGTTTGTTAAAGTTCCATCTTATGACTTTATGTCAGATATTATTGTTAATAAACAGATCTTTGGCAGTATTCTTTTAGACAATGCGGATCCTTATGTTTTTGAAAGAAAAGTAAATCATCAGATTGACTTTGATACACCAAGACTTGAATATGTACCATTATTTTCTGATGCGCAGATTCAGTGCGTTTCAAAAGTTGATATTCTAGATACTTTGGAAAGAACTCTTGATAATGATGCTGTGTTCCGTCGTTTTAAGGGTGAGAAAGCCGATCTTCAATATTTTAGAATGTATTACGTTGCATTATTAATGCAAAACAAAAATGCAATTTTAGATGCACGAAATCATATTGATGAAATTTTAGATGCATGCCAGGAAGATACTTCTTCTTGGTGTGCATTACTTGCAGTAAAGAATTATATGGAGGGAAATATTGATGAATGATTTTCTAACAAAATTTCCCATTTCACAGGAAGTTGTTAATATTTTTGAACAAGGTCTTATTGAAGACAAAAATGTTATCATTCAGATACTTGAGGAGTATAAGTTTTTAACCAGAGAGCAAATACTTGATATTTTAAAAGCAGATACTGACTATCCTTTCGTATCCTTAGATAATACACATATTTTAAAGTCTTTTAATTCAGAAGTTGTTTATTATTGCAATGAATCAGAGGCTTATGTGTATATTTATGGTTTTACTGATATTTCTTTCAATGTTAATCGTATTGAATTGCAGTTAAGTCAGTATAACGTACATTTTCATCGGATCACACCTTACAATTTCCGTATTCTGATGATACCTAATTATGCACCAACTTATGACGCACTAGTTTTATTTAAACGTATTTTACTTGAGGCTTTGAAGGTACATGCAACGGATATTCATTTTGATACAAAACATTTTAAAGTGACACCAGATTATACTGTAGCTTTTCGTATTGATGGTGATATGCATCCGTATACAGAGTTTTCACTTGATGAGCGTTTAAATAAAGAGATCATCTCAAAGCTTGTCGAGGTAAAGACAAATGTTGCTTCATTGGATTTGAATAGTGCAGAAGGAATTACTGCAGTTGCTAAAGATGTTCTTGGAACTGGAATTGCAGAATTACGTATTAGTGCCAATCAATGCCTAGACGGTTATCATTATGTTATCAGAATCCAAAAAGCTGATACCATATCATTTACTTTGAATGAGCTTGGATTTCATCCAAATATCATAACTGATCTAAGTTACATAACTAGAAAACGTAGTGGTATCACATTGATTACTGGTGCAGTAAGAACTGGTAAAAATACAACAGCTTTTGCAATTGAAAATGAAATGGTTAAGTTACCAATAAAGTTGGTTTCTTATGAGTATCCTATTGAGGTTCTGATGCCAGTATCTCAGGTTGACTATGCAAATAATGAGGAGATTCTGTTGAACGCTATTCGTTTAGCGAAGAAGCAAGATGTAAATGTAGCTTTTCTAAATGAAATACCTAACAAGGAAGTTGCATTTGCTGTACAAGACCTGGTAAATAGCTCTATCCACGTAATTACAACCATGCATTTGGACAGATTGCGGTTGCTTCCATATCGCTTAAAAGAGTACTATGGCGCATCATATAAAGATGTAATAAGTCAGATAAATGGAGTGTTCAACCAGAAAATGTTTAGCGTCCCATGCCCTCACTGTCAGCAGCAAATTCTTGTTGACGATATTGAAGATATACGAAAACGAGAGTTGTTGCAAAAGTATAAGATTCCTTTTGCTTATAGAAACAGTGGGTGTACTGTTTGTAATGGTACAGGTCATATTATTGGACGCAATCAACCATATGCAGAACATTTATTATTTACAAGTGACATAATTGATGCTTTGCTTGAGTGCGATGAACCATATCAAATGGAGCATGTTTTGCAAGATGCTTTAACTGAGGCTAATCAGACTCTTGAAGTTTATATGACTGCAGCTATTGGTGAAGGTAAACTTGCAATTGATGCAATGGATAGTATTGTTTAGGAGGTATTTATGCTATTTATGAAACGAAATAAGCAGGAGCCTATTGATGAGGATGTTGACATTACCGCAACTTCTTCAGATGAAGATATAAAGACTTCTACAAAATCAATCAGTTCGTTATTTAGTGGGCTTTTCTGCAGGTATGATAGCGATTATGATGATAGCTATATCAAGTGGTTATTGTCTGATGCTGAGAATGTGCCTGTTCCAGTGATTTTGATGCAGTCAAGTATTTCGCCATTGGATGTGAAGATTCCATCAGTTGATGAATTATCCAAAACTGTTGAAATTCCTGATGACTATATTCCTGCATCAACAGTACTTCCATCAGGTGATGATTCTGATGATGAAGATGACCCAGTGATTTTGTAATTTATCATTTATGATTGGAGATTTTATGAAAAGGATTTTAATTGCAGTGATATTAATTATTGGTATTGCTGGTGGTGGGTATCAATATTTACAACTGATCTCTGCTAAAGATGTGAATCACCATTTAGAGTCTCAGATAAAAGATACTGATTCGCAAATTACCCAGTATCAGGAAGAACTAAAAGCATTACCAATTTCAAAGTATTCTTCTAATTCAGAACTTGTATCCGCATTTTTAACATCTAAAGATGCAAAGCTGTTACAGATAACAGCTCAAGATAAAGATGCTGCTGGTGACTATAGTAATATCGTAACTGTAAAGACAATTGATGATGTTGCATACTTCACTAATACAATCTCTCGAATTGTAGTAACTTTGTCTTATAATGATTTTAGCAAAGCATTTAAATATATTCAGTCGGTTAACGCTCCATTTTCATCTATATCTTTCGACTGCAATAAAAAAATAATTTCACTTTATTTAACACCAGTGACTATAGGAAGTTCTGACATTTCTAATGAAGTAACCGATTCACCTTCTGACATTACTACAACTGAAGCAGCTCAGGATCAGTCAAATACAGATTCTGATATCACTTCATCTGCGCAGAAGTCGTCTCAATTTGATATTCAATATTTAGGGGGTGATGAATAGTGATTAAAGCTGTTATTGATTTTGGAACCAATATTAAGTTCATTTTAATGAAAGGAACTTCATTATTTCAATATACAACATTCGATTATTCATCGGATGCACTTAGTTATTTGTATGCTTTAATGAAGGAGAAAAACATTTCGGAAATAACTTATTGTTTACCAAGTTATTTTTCCAAAGAGATCTTATTGAATTCAGTAGCGTTGTCACACGAAACGCTTGCTTTTTCTGACGGTTATTTTTGTGTAAGTTTGGAAGATTTATCAAAGTTAAAGCATCTGGCTGAATCATTACATGTTTCAAATGTACATTACACTGAACAGGAGCTGCTTTGCACAGAAGATGGCATTTATGTAATGGAGTGCAACAATCTTTGTAGAATTCTTGTAAAGTATCATGGAAAAATTGTTGAGTGCGACATGCAAACAGAGTCTACTGCCGCAGCTATGATACAGCAGTATTACTTAAAGTACAATTTGCACAATATCGTAAATTTGGTAAACCACAGTGATTATGATTTGTTGCCATCTGTATTTGACAATATTTTTGCTGTTGATAACGTATCTGTAACAAATGACTTGACGTATCTTGCCTGGGTCATGCAGGCAGAGTGGCATACAATTGATGATTATTTTACAAGTCCATTCAGCGCACAGACTTTAGTAACTGATGACACATCTGCTACTTCAGATGCTGATTTATCTATAGCTAAACCTTCTGCTAACGTCAGAAAATCATCGGAGGCATTAACTAAAGTAGATGATCAAGATGATACTGAAACAAGTGCTGCAACTAATACTACAGAATCAATGAGTAGTAAGTCACATAAAGTAAAAAATCATGCTGATAGCGTAAAGAAACAAGCTAAAAAGTCTTTCTTAACTGCAGTCGTTGCAGTCCTTGCTATTGCTATGATTTTAAATGTCTGTTTACTCTACTTAAGAAATTCTGAAAATAAAAAGTATACACAGAAGTATGCATCATTTTTAGATAAATCTTCACAACTTACAGATTTAAAATCTAAATATAACTTACTTTCTTCAGTAACAACAACTGAAACAAGTTCAGGTGTTTTATCTTTTTTAAAGGATACTGAATTACTGAAGAATAAAAATGTAAAGCTTACAAATTTTGCTATTGAGGGATCAATTGTAGCATTAACTGTTACAGCATCTTCTGACACAAAGTTCTGGGCTTTTCATGATAAATTAGGTGAGACATACAATATTACAAATGTGACTGATGGGGATCCACCAAAATCTGGTGTTTGTCATGTTATCACACTTATGCTTTAATTTGTAGAGCTAGGTATAGGAAACTATACGTAGCTCTTTTCGCGTTTATATAATGAAAAGAAAGGAGAGCAAAATGAGACTAGGAACATTTTGGGGTTTTACTGCACCAACTCTTTTACTAGCTTATGACGATACTGACGAAATTTCTAGTATTATTCAGTTTATGCGAGATTCTACTAATAGCGATATTATTAAAAATTTGCATATTGAACTGTATTTCTTAATGAAGTCAAAAGAGCTTGAAGAGGTAAGTTTGCTGCCACCTGAAGGCGGCTATTTCAGTGAACGATATCCAGATGCCTTCATTTCCTATGGAACATTCGTAAATGCCGGTGTTCAGGACGTTGCTCAGATTGATTTGGTGAATGAGATAATTCATAAAGTTGCTCAGAAAATTTTAACTGGTGAAAGTAAAGGAAAATTTGTAAAGATTAATCATACAGTTTATGATACTGTGCAACCTATGATTTCATCTTACATACAGGAGAATGAGTTTTATTCTTCTGATGTTCATAAGATTGTGAATAAAATTTATCGCGATCTTTTGTCTGAATCAGGTCATTCGGCTGTTTTTATAATAGAGAATGAATTTTCGTGTACTAAAGCATTGCCTGAGAAATTTCTTCGCAATAATGTTTCTATTGAATCTGGCATAAGTTTACAAAAGATTTATGATTACTTTCAGCATAGAATGTCAGATATTGAAAAGCTGTTTGATGAAACAAAGGCATTTAGTGCTTCAGAACTTAAGGTATTTAACTTTGAGTTGTCTGAGTTTTTGAAACGTAAGCCAGATTATCTTGAGTTGCTGACTTTGAACTGGTTTGATTATGCAATTAAAAGCAAATCTGCGATTATTTTACAGCAAAGTGTTGAAGATTATAGATTAAATCTTGAACAGTTAAAGAAAGCTATTGAGACTTCTGTTGCAGTTTTAAATTTAAATGAATCATCTGAGGTGAAAGTAGACCATTCTCTTCCAGTGGTTCCTTACATTGATCATCCTACTGATTATACAAATGAGGAATTACAGATGATAAACAATTTGTTTGAGCATGCACAGAATTTTACAGCTGAAATGGCTGCAGAGAAACTTGGTATTTCAGCTGAAGATTTTGTGGCAAATACACAAGCTGCTTGTAATGTTGGAATCTGCGGTTTGAATGAACAGACAAAAGAGTTGTTTATGGATTCATTAAATAATATTGTAATGTCAGATTCCTTTGTTTGTAAAAAGTCACAGGAATACTTGAATCAGATAAATCAAAGTATTTTAAATGCTGAGCAGCTTCTTAGAAATATTAAGCCACTTGGCGCAGAGATTTAGGAGGAAATGCATGAATACACTGTGTGTTATTGATGTGTCTGCAGTTGTTTATACAGGATTGTATAGTCAAAGATATCAGGATAGATCTGCTTTTGGGTATCCAACTGGCGGAATACATTTTTTCATGGAACAATTACTTGTTCCATTGTATGAGTACAATGACATAGTCCTGTGCTTTGATAGCCCAAATTTTCGTAAAAAATTGGAAAGTTCTTATAAAAGTGGGAGATCTCATAATGCAGTTGCTATCAGTCAGATTGAGACATTATACGAGTATTTGAGCTATTGCGGGTTTAGCTGTTACAAATGTGATGGCTATGAGGCAGATGATATTATTGATTGGGTAATCGATACATTTAAAGAGAAGTATTCCCCAATTATTATTGTTGGTAATGATATGGATCTTGCACATTCAATCAGACCAAATGTCATTTTCAGATCATGCCGCAGCGATATGAATATTATCAAGAGATCCTCATTTCCAAACGCTATTAAAAAGGATGTTTACATTCCATACAATATGGTTAGTATTTGGAAATGTTTATGTGGTTGCCAAAGTGATGGTGTGCCACAGTTCAGGACTGAAGGTGGTTTGTCTGGATCTGAATTATACGATACTTGTGTACAAACTTATATCAGCAGTAATCTTGTTGATGATTATGACAAGACAACTTCAATTCACTTATTCAAATTTTGGGCAGAGAAATCTGGTCTTTTTTCAGATCAGGACTTGAAAAAACTTGATACGAGAATTAAGGTTATCTTTCCTGCTGAATGCCCAGAAGATTTGGATTTCAAACCTGTAAATAAGTCACATATTGATTATGATAAGATGTCAAAAGTCCTTACGATGTTTAATGTTGCGGATGCTTTATTTGGCACCAAAAATTGTAATGGTGTTCCAATGAAGAATGAGTTTTGGCGTGTGCAGTTAACTGACTCTGATAAGCAGTTGGTCTATGACTTAGCACACAGATTAAATTCAGGTGAGTATAACGCTGATAAAAGTATTCCTATGAATACTGAGCGTGTTACTTCAAGTCCGCTAAAGATATCCGCTTTTGAGAAAGAATTTTAAGATGGAGTCAATTATGAATTTAAGCTATGAGAGAATGTTGCATTTGTTAGCAATTGCTTCTATTGAAATAGGAGATAGTTGTCTTGACTATTTGCAACTAAAAGAGTCTGAAGTTACAGACAGAGATATTTCTATCAAATTTTCTGACTATATTAAAAGCCAGATCCATTACTACATGACAAATAAAGTAAACAATAAGAGCTTTTTTAAATTTGTAAATGCCTTTTACTATTTGAATGGCAACATCAAGTATCGTAACGATGCTCTTGAGCTTGTGCGATGTTTTTATCAAGATATCACTACTTTTCTTCTCCATAGCTCTTTAGATCTTCACATTAGCTTAACTATTGATATTGATATCCGGGATACTTGGGAAGCAGATGTTTCCCAAGTAAAGTCTGAAATTTCAGAAATGTTTCAATTAAGTGATAAATACACTAGTGAACAGTTCAAAGAATACCTGGATTCTTCCAAGTATTCTTGGATTCTTGATTATGTTGATTCAATTGAGAAAGGCAAGCAGCGAATTGATAATTATGCTCTTGCCTTTTCTTTGTCTGAGATGCTAAAGGATCCAAAACTCTACAAATTTAAGGAGGTTGTACATGAGAATTGAGCTAAATAAGCAGTATGGGCCAGCATTAGTTAATTTACTACGTCAGGTTTCAATGACAGCATGTAAAGTACTGCGTCCTATTGCATTTTCTACAGGTGCACATAGTAATGTTCTTGATACAAGTGACTCTGCTATTGAAGATATGACAACTTTTATTGACAATGCTACATCAGCAAATTATTACGTAACTAATCAAGAGTCCAGTGAGCTTATAAGATTTGATGCTACTGTTGCAAGAACTTTAGATACTAGCCAATTTCAATCTGAGGGGATTTTGTGCAAGGAGAATAAGGTAGTGCTTAATACTCTTGCTGATTTAAAGGTATCTATTATTTTTAGATATTCCAGTAATCGGTATACTGCCAAGGAAAATGTGCTGTTTTTGCAAAAACAGCACATCAATACAGATGAATATATTGTTATTCCAAGCCGTCATTGTGCAGTAGATTCTTTTACTCAAAGTGAAATTGAGTCAGAAGACAGTTATGTGGTTGATATTGACATTAAGTCAGATGTGTGCTCAACAGAGCAGATTTTAGATCAGACTATGAAAACAATTAGTGAGCAAGTGGAAAAATTGGGGCAAAAGATCAAAGAAAGTTAGATCCATAAGACCCAGAAAAATACCACTTCCAGATATAAAAAGGAGATTACAAGATGACACTACAAAGTTTACAAGAACTTGGCTGTTTGTCGAGTAATTTGGAAGTTTGTCATAAATACAAGGCAACTTCCTATTCAGAATTCAGAAAATGTTCTGATGATGAGAAGAAAAAAGTAAAAGCTGTTGTTTTAGATAACAGTGTCTGGGTAGCTACACCTAATCGTGAGCCAGCCGTCCGAGCTGATGTTGTTTACTCTTACGACGGTACTAACTTTGGACTTTGGAATCGTCAGCTTCATTCATTCAGCATCATGGAATTAGTTAACGATTCCTTGGTTGCAACCAAAAATATTTCATTAATGGAAGGAGACAGTAATATGTCAGAACAGAAACTTGATCTTGGAGGATCACTCGCAGAGGAGATGGCAGCAGAAGCTAAGAAGACTGCAGCTGCACCGCAGAGAATGGATGTTGAAGGTGTTGGAACCCCATCCGCAAAGAAATCAGATAGTGAGAAAGCAGCAGAGAAAGCAGCAAGAGATGCAAGAAAGAAACAGAAAGAGCATGCACTGGAAGAGCAGGCAAGTGCGATCAAGGCTATTGCACAGCGTAGCGGAACTACATTCAAAGTAAATCCTAAGTTCGTTGATAACAACCGTAAATACGGAAGATTCCTTGGATTCGTTACGGCTTCTGATCCTGTATTCAAACTTTCTCTTAAGCAGACTCCTATTAACTTCGGAACTCCGGGTAACCCACAGTATCAGTTACGTGCAGGTGTGACTCTTGATCCTGAGACACAGAAGAGATTCCAGGGCGGCGTTAAGAATATTGGAGCTAAGTATCTTGAGTGCAAAACAGATATCGTTATGAGACAGGCAGGTCCTGGCAGTATTGTTGCTGGTATTGTAAAGACTCCTGCAATGACAGAGCTTACTTCTTACGATGATGCAACACAGGCTCGTGATTTCACAGCTGATTGCGTTGAGAACCATACAACAGTTCTTAAGGTTCTCCCTAAGGAAGCATTATTCCCATACCTTGAGCTGAATTACGACAAGAAGATTCCGGAAGATGAGTCTATCGCTGGCAACACAATGCTCGCTGTTAAGTCTACAGAGGTTAAGAGCAAAGGTGCTTCTAAGGGTACATCTGCTCCAATCAAGCAGTTCCGTACACGTATTGTAGCTGAGGGACGTTCACTGTTTACAGCAGGAAACTACTTCCCAATTGAAACATACGATACAGTTTCACTTTCTTACGCTACAGAAGAGGACAAGACACTGGCTAACAACAACTTCGCAGCTTTAATGAAGCAGCTGAATGCTAAGCCAGTTCAGAGAGCAAACGGACAGTTCTCTGCACCTAAGGGTGAACTTTCTGAGGAAGCAAAGGCTATGTTCAGCGTAGATGAAGCTAACTCTGATCCGAGCAAGGCTCTGTATTCCTGCACATCTTCAATTGTTAATGGTGGTGCTGTTATCCAGTGCAAGCCATTCGGTGCTAAGAAGAATGAGGAGTTAATGATCGATGTTACAGCTCTTCCGGTACGTGAGACCAAAGAGAATAAGGACGGTACAACTACAAACTACCGTTACAGAAAGTCTAAGTTCAATGAAGGAAATGATCCGGCAATCAATCGTAACGAGTATGCTGACTTCATTGCTCGTGTTACAGCAGCAGCTGACGGCGTAAACTTCGAGACAATCATCAACAAGGCTAAGAAAGCTAGCAGATCTGCTTCTAAGCCAAAGGCAAGCACTTCTGTTGCTGATCGTATTTCCGGTCTTGAGATGCTGGCACTTCGTAGTGCTAACGATGTTAAGGTTGATGGTACCAATTCAATCGCTGACATCTTCGAAGCATTCAGAAACGCTCAGGTTTAATTCATTTAAACCAAATCAATACAAAAATTTGCAAATTTTTACAATCAGAGAGTGTGTGAGTAAAATCACACACTCTCTTTTTTATTTCAGGTGGAGGTACTTAAAATGTCCGATTTCAAATATTCTTTTCGAGAGCTGATTGGAAATCAATTAAACATCTCAATTTTGAAAAGATCCATTAATAATGGCACCTTTAGGCAGTTTACCATCTTTGATGGAATACTAGGTACAGGAAAATCAACATGTGCACGTATTGCTGCTATGGCGTTGACATGTGACAACCCTTACAATGGTGAGCCATGCTGCGCTTGTGCATCTTGCAAGGCAAATATGGATGCATTTGAGCATGCATCAGACTCTTCATATGTGTCAACAGTAAATGCTGGTAAGCTTTCTTCAAAAGATGATGTGGCAGATCTTGTTCATCGTATTTTTGATTTACAGGGTAGTGTAAAAAATAAAGTTTTTCTGATTGAAGAAGCTCATGCTTTAGCAAAGGTACAAGGTGCTGAAACAATGCTATTATCTGAGCTTGATAATATTGCTCCAAACATTTATCTAATCTTTAGCACAACAAGAGCCTTTGATTTAAAGGCTGAATTATTAAGTCGTGCTGAGAAATTTACCTTTGGACGCCTTAGCGATATTGAATCACGGCAATTACTTGTAACTACTGCTGAGCAGAAAGGTTACAGCGTACCGGATGAAATACTTAATTTACTTGTAAAATATGGAAGAGGAATTCCAAGAAATTTGCTAAAGTCTTTAGATTTTACTATTGATGAAAGTCTAGATCTATCCGAACTGAGAGCACATCTGCAAGTAATAGATGATTCTCAGCTCATTCAATTATTTGAAAGCATGCAGTCACCACAAATACAATTATATCTTGATTCTTTAACAGAAATAAAAACTTCTGTTAATTCGCAGGAAATAATGCAGTCATTAAAAGAGTTTTTAGTGCAGGTTGCTTTTGTGATCGAAGGAGACATTCATGGTACTTTCGGTAAAAGTGAGATTAATTCAATAAAACAAATTTTTACGAGACAAAAGTATTATAAGATGATAAATCTAATTGATAAATTGCCTCGTAAAATCGATGATGCTGATTTGGATATGCTACTTTTGCAATTACGTATGATTATTCAATCAAGAAATACTGCGAGTGTTATATCAGAATCACACAAAGTTGGTGCAGTAGAACGCGATGCTACAGCAGAACGCCAGGCTTCTTTAGCTAAAGCTTCTACAACTGCTTCAGCAAAAAAGATTAGCTTGGATGCAATAAAGAAATTACAAGGTGATTAAATGAAAATTAAAATTAGAGATGAATTAAATGTTGATGAGCCAATTAATCTACGTAGGCTAACGCCAAGAATCAAGTTGTATGCAGGTTTTATGGTTAAAATACATGAATCACGGTGGTACCAAACTGGCAGGCATAAGAAAGAGGAACAGGATTATGCAAAGCAAGTACAGAAAGATGAGCGTTTAAAAAATGCTTTACTTGCTGTACTTTACAGAGAACTTGTTGACAACAAAACACTCTCTGATAAAAAAGATACTTGTAAAGAGATCACAGTTAGTATTGACAGCAAATATCAAAAGTCCTTATATCGAATATTAAAACAAAAAGATTTTATTATGTATGATATCAAGAGAGTTGAAGAGCAGCCAGATATTCGTAAGGCGTTCCCTGATATGGCTATAATTCTTCAGGTTTCAAAGAAAGTTGTTTAAGGGGGTGGTTTCTTTTGCGGCGTAAATTTGTACAGGCAACTTTGGTTTTAGTCATGCTGTCTGGTATAAGTGTGGTTGCTACAAATTCTGGTGGAGCTATAAAAGCAGATGCAGCAATTACAAAAACTGTGAGGACCTCTAAAGATCATACAGGTTCGAAATGGTATGATTATTACTATTATTCAAATGGCGCTATGCGTTCAATCAATAATCTTGCAAAGGATACCTATAATTTTTCTGAGGAATCCTTTACAAAAGATGTTTCTACCTATGCAGATAAGTTACTTGGTGAGGTTAATTACGATGACACTTCAAGGGAGTTTACTAAAGTTGGTTCTGATAATTTAGCTTCATTAAATACTATTCTTAAGATGCCTTCCAAGAAAACACAGTGGTTGACCAACTACACAGTGAAGGAATTGAGAGATCGAAAACTCATTCCATCTTCTGATTCTGATAATTCTGAAGACAATAAGACTGCAGAGGATGCACAGACATCTAATATGGTTGATAATGGTGAAGCTACAACAAGTGATTTAGTCACTTCGCTTACCTATCTGATTAACAAAGATTATTATACTGTGCCGAGAAATTTGAAAGTCCATAAAACAGGGGCGCGTGCTCCTTTAATAGCCACCATTACAGAAGCAAATGGTGCTAATTGGTTTTATGCAAGTAAGTCTTCTGTGACTAACGGCGAAAAAGTAAACAATAGTAATAATTTGTTAAAATCAGATTTGATAATGATGATGAGCAAAATTTACAAAGGTGTTCATCCATCATCAGCACTTATTTTGAGCGATTACTCTGAGCGTGATGGCAATGTCTGGTCAACAGAAGAAGCTACTAAGGAGGTTGATAAAGACAAAAATTACAGTACGTGCTACACGAATCCATTGTTAAAAGGCAGTGAATATTATGGTTCAGCAAAATGTTACTATGACAAATTGACAAATGACCATTTCGAAGGAACGTACGGTGGTGGACACTTAGAGGGAGATACCGATTATCTCTACAACATTGTTGATGGAATGGATTATCATGGTGTTCAGTTTGTTGGCGATTATTGGGTTTATTACGATCCGAACGTGTATGAATTGTATTTATCAGAAGCCTTGAATGATGGAATCATCACCATTAGCGATCTCTCTAACAATTCAGCAAATCCTTGTAGCAAATTTAGAGCTGATTACAAAAACAAGCGAACTGGTCACTGGGGTAATGGTAACTACCATCTTAATGGTAAGATTACTTCTGATTCTTTAGGATACAGTAAGCATGTAAATTATTCTGCTGCTGGTATGAGTGTTACTTCAAAGAAGCCAACCTACTTTGGTGATAAAGAGAACATGACAATGATTGAAGCTTTACGTATTATTGAAGCTTACATGCGTGCTAATGATGAGAATATGTCAAAAACCGAGGAAATGATTGTTCGTTACAAACTAGGCTTAACTGTTCTGTCTTATTTAGATTCAGATGATTGTAGCACAGTGACATATCTGGTTGCCAAGGGAATTCTGGATGGTAATAGTTCATCTCTATCAAGCGCTTTGTATGATGATGCAACCATAGCAAAACTATATCCGATTATTTATCGTGTTGCAAATAAAGACGCTCGTTGTGACTTTAGTACAATTCAGTTGACTGATTCTGAAACTTACTGGGCTTCCCAGGATTTTTCAAGCGATACATTTAATGTATTTCAGCCAAGCACAAGTATTATTCATGAGACAACAAATGTTGTTGAAGAGGGTGAGTCCAGAAAAGATAATGAAAAAGATTCTGGTGACTGGATAGCTTTTGCACAGCCATCAACGCACAAAAGCGGAATAAAGCGACGATCCGGTTTACTCGGATTTGGTGCAATTTCTGTAAGTGCTGCAAGTACTTCTCAGTCTAAAGTAAAAACGTATAAAATAACAAAAGTGTTTGATACAAAAAGCGTCTACAAAATTGGTACAACAACAATAGCACAGTTGTATCATGGAAAAGATAAAAGTTCCTTGGATAAATACAATATTGCTAAGATAACAAAGAATGATAAGTATGAATATGCTGGAAGCAAACACTCAGTTTATGAGGTTACGTTTGAAGTAACTGCTACAAAGCGTTCAGTTGCAATTGCTTCTGTTGATAAACAGATTACGATTTTGTCAGACTTAGACAAATACAAGAAAACTGTTTCTGGCGTTACCAATGTATCTAAAGATGGCAAAGTTACTAGTTTGATTTCACAGTCTTCGCTAAAGCAGGCTTTTTCAAATATTACTGTCCTAGAAGATAAGATTTTAATGAACAATGTAACTGGTACAATGGCATACTTTTCGTATGATTCTAAGATAACATTGGTTGGATCTCAGATTATTTCTAGTACATATCCATGCATCTCAAAGGCTGGCAACGAGGTTTATTATGATTTGAATGCAATAATTCAGCTTTTGTCATCTGCATACGTGGACACAATCGGTCCACAAATAAATATTGTTACTACAGATATAGAGCATACTCACACTATCAAGATAAGTACTGATATGACAGATTCAGATGATTATTTAATGTCCGCTCAGTACCTGAGAATGTTTGTTAGCAAAGAGTCATCAAAGACTAAAGATGACAAAGATACAGATTTGCATATTGGATACTCATGCCTGGGAACTGACAAAGTTGCTACAAAGATTGCAGCTGATAAACGAAATACTACATATTTCGTTAAACTTAATACATTAAGTTCTGCTTCAAATCAGCTTACTAAGTCATTTTCAGTAAATTATAATGGCACAAGTATAACTGGAACAATTATTCTTGATTTGCAGTATGTAGTTCCTGATGTTTCTGACTTTTCGAGTTGGCTTCAGTCACAGGTTTTGACAACTGATACTTTCACTTACCAGGAAGCTGCGCAAATTTTAATGACACCACCGGATAAGCTGCACACACTGAAAGGTTTTACAAATTTAGCTAACTCATTGTCTGATGCAGACACTAGTGCTCTTAATTCATGGTATTACTCAAATTATGGAATGGCTAATGCTCTTTGTAATTTCATGTATGAGACGTCTGGGTATGTTTATGTGCCATCTGGATATGTATGTCCTTCTGTAACGTTACTCATTGACAATGTTAAAGGAAAGATCGGATCTAAAACTTTTTCTGCTTGGTGTAAATCTTCAAATAAGAAATCTGCAAATACTGTACGTGATGCAGTCTTTGAGCAGGTCTTTAAGGGTTTTTCGATTGGTGATGACTACAAGAAATACAATGGCGGGTCAGATGCTAAGTTTTGGCACAATTACTATCAGTATGATTCTACGGTTCCAGATTACACACAATTAGGCTTTAAATCACCATCTAAAGAAGTTACTAACACAATCCAGATTGCTAGAGTTTTTGATGTGTATGAGCAACCAACTGGGTTAAGTTCTTCTTTTGGACTTAAGCTAAACAAATTTTACAAGGTCTCTACGAATCAGAGTTTTAAAACTTATGGTCGAAAGTATGCAGTATCTGCAACTGGTGCTGTTTTTCAAAAGATTGATACTCTTGGATCAATCAAGCAGCCGTTGTTTAGTTATACAGTAAATCATAATGCCAAAACCGGTCTGGATTCTACATTACATTCTCTCAAGCTTAATAGCCGATCTGCAACTCAATTGCTACCTAATCGTGGACAAATTGTTAAATATAATAAATCCTATTTGAGGTATGACAGCACGTGCACAAGTGCAAAAAGTAGGTATTACACTTTTTATGAGTCTATGCCATACAAGAATGGAAAAATGACAGATAGTTGCGTTCAGTTACGACTATCACGTAATCCATCTAAGATGCAGTATAGTATGAAGTACTTTAGAAATGAAACAAATAGTAAATCATTAGAGCCTTTAGATTCGAACTCATTTGCTGAATTCACATATAAAGTATCTTATGCTTCCGCATTTGGGCAGTACGGTACTTGCCCTTCAAATTCATCAATACGTTCTATGCTTCGTAGTAAGAATTCCAACATTTTCCTAGATCCATCCATGATTGCTAGTAAGACTTTGCTGATGCGGTCATTGTTTGGAAAGAAATCAGTTTACATTTACACAGATAAGGGTACAACAAATAGTTTGGCATCTGCAGGTAAGATCTATCACTGGAATGGAAGTACACTAAAGAAAATTTCTTCATCTTCAGCCGTAACAGATTTATTTACGAAGAACATAACTATTTATGCAATTCCATTATATTATGCTCCGTGTGATTCTTTCTTCTTCAAATTGAATTCAGCAAAGGAAATTTGTTTAGGGACTAATCCTGTGAACAAAGCTTTGAATTATTTGCAGTTTGATTTGACCAGCATTAATAATCAAATGATTGATGCTTATCTGCAGGAGCAGCAAGGTGTACAGCATATTACGGATCTCGAAAACGGAGCAGAAGTAATGATCGGAGATACTGTCTGGACCAAAGATGGTAAATGGTGGCAATCGTCACCAATAAGTGACTCTAAGAGCATAAAAGCTGCAATTTCTAAGCACAAAAATATGCAATGGTATTCCCAAAAGACTTTCTCAGGATTATACATAACTGTATCTGGAAAACAGTATCCTGTTGCCAATTATGTTGAAGATACAACAATGGGAAAACTTGTAGGAAGTAAAAAGCAGTTGCAAAAAGGTGTTGTTTTTGTAGATGGAAACACTGTAAAGGTCAAAAAAGGCACGAAAGTAAGTAATGCTAACTCTAAAACCAAGGCACAATATTTAAGTGTGCGTTGCAAATTTAGTAAGGATTTACTTGTGAGGCCTATCAATTCAAGTGGATTGAAATTCACATATTTAGGGCATTCCAGCACTGGTTTAACTCCCTCAGCTGATTATCCGTTCTTTGATGAGCAGGCTTCTTGGAATAAAGAGAAGACAGATCTTTATACGATAGCTACATCTAGTTTTAAACCTTCGTCAGCTTTTAATGAAGCAAAAAAGAACTTTATATCAGAGTATCACGAGCTTCTTGCAGAAGATTCATGGAATCTGATCTGGGTAATCATCATTATGCTAGCTTCTTATCTTATGATAATGAGTTGGTTCTCTTACGGCGTAATAACATTAGGTGTTGGCCGTTCAGGCTTTGAAGCTTTATTGATGCGTGATAGGACTGGAAATAAGAAGGGAATCGATTTTATAAAGATTGCAACATTTGGTCTTTATAGCATAGAGCGTGAGATTTCTTTAGCACGCATGATTATTGTATCTATTGGTTGCTGTGTCGTTATCTTGACGATACTCGTTGTAATTTTTTAAAGGAGGGGTTATTGTGAAAATTCAAAGAAAGCATGTACCTTTATTTCTTTGCGGGATTTTGTTATTAATCCCGCAAAATGTTTATGCGTCCACAAGATCGACTGGACGTTTAACTGATCTGTTTCAAACACAAGCTTTTTCCGGAAGTATGGAAACAATTAGCAAAATGAACTGGGTAGGATGGCTACTCAGCGGAATTATCAGTGTTTTTTGCTTAGTTGGTTTGTTTCTTACAATTTTTCGGATAATGACATCATTGATGTATCTTTCTGGTCGTAATGTTTTTGATAAGATACATGAAATCAAAACATCTAACCAGGGAGAGTGGTTTGGCTTGAAATCTCTTCTTTCATCAACCTTTCATGGTGGAGGTAATACCGGTTCAGGTGTTGATACTTTTATTTATTTCTTCCTTGGGCTTTTCCCAGATGTAAAGATGTACTCAGACTTCGCTGATGGTAAGGAAATGAAGGGTGTTGGTCCGGATACAACGGTTACAGAGTATATTCTCAAAACTTCTATTCCTACAATTATGATGATTTTCTTTTTGTCAATTGGCTTTAGTGGTACGCTTTGGCAGATGTATGGAACTGTTGTTGATGCAATGTCAACAGCTGCAGAGAAGTTTGCGTCAACGAATCTGGATTCTCAGGTAAATCGTTTACTTAATGCCGATTCTTACTACAAGTTTGGCTACGGTGATGATGGTACTAAGTGGGGTAAACTAAAAGAGAATATTGCTACTGGTATTTACAATAAGGTTCTTAGCAAATCTGATGATTCTATTGATGGTGATTACTCATTAGCACTTGGTGCTACAATTGGCAATTATTTTAAGAAAGGTGCTGCCTTGGATGCTACTGGTATTGCTACTAAGTGCGGTAATAAGGCTTGGGCTAATGACGATGCTGAAGCAAAGAATGTGCAGTACAGTGTACTTGTAAATTCAATTAAAGATTCAGCTGATTCGCATGATTTTGTAATTCCATTCTCTACACTGCGTAAGAATTTGAAGAGTAATGTTAGTACACAGATAGGAACCCGTACTTCTGATACGCTTTATATCCATGTTTATTTATACAGAAAAGAATCTGCTATTAAAACAAATTACTTTACTGTTAAATCTAAGGGTGATGATGCAATTCAGAATAAGGGAAATGGTACTCTTGATAATAAGAATGGAGCTAGTGGCGCAAAGACGTCATCTTCGTCTTCATCTTCATCTAAGTCTACCACTTCAAATCCTTTTGAATAATTGGAATAGCTGCGTGTAACAGCGCAGCTATTTATTCACTTGTTAGTTTTACTAACTCAATTTAATTTAGCAAGGAGCGATAAAATGCATAATAAGAAATTTCGTATTTTTGCTACATCATTAATGCTAGCTGTTTGCATGCAGACTGTATTTACTTCTGTTTCGCCAACTACAGTTTTTGCTGCAGATTACTTGCCTGAGTCTTTAACTGATTCTTATACGACAAAAGCTACAGATTACTTCAAGGAGATTTATGACGACTTTAATCAAGCTTCTTCTGGACAATCCGGTCTTTTGAGTAAGCTCGATGACATTCAACAGTATGCCATGGTAGTTTATTACCTTGAAATTTATCAAAGTAATTTAAATATTCAGGGTTGCACTGTTGATGGATCTGAGCTACATGAAGCTGTGCAGGATTTGGCTGCAATGTGTGACAGATTTAACAAGTCGTACGATGAAGATAGTTCTAGTTTTAAGAGATTGAAGCTTGATCTTTCTGATAAAGTAATTGCAAATGATAGTAATTTAAAAACTGCAATTAAAAAGATGTGTACAATTGCAATTCCAGATTATACAGCTAAGATTCTAAAAGATGTAAAGTCTAAATCTGAGGGGAAGGCGCAAGATAAGATTTTATCATCTTACGGTGTTTTGTTAAGTAATGTTTGCTCATTACTCGATAATATGGATGATATGGCAGATAATCTTACAAATATTTCGCCATACAAGAGCGTATCTGATTTAGGTAATCCAATTGATTTTAATACAGAGTTTGACCTTAAGTCAGCTTATGCAACGTTACGTAAGACTTATGAAAGTGAACTTTCTATCGGTGAAAATGTTTTGTCAATGCAGTCTTCTTCATCTGTGATTTCTATTGATAAAAGTCTTGAGTTTGTTGCTAATATGGCAAATGTGACTGCACAAGATGGTAACATTGTCATTCCTGATGGAGTTCAACTATCTCAAGCTTATCTTGCAATTCTGTCAGCTGGCGCTACTTATGTTCCTTTTTCTAGCTATGTTGGTGAATCATCATTCATGTCTGCTTTAAAGTCACTAGTTGAAGATGATGCAGCTGTTCAGGATTTAGTTGATTTTTATGATGACACAAAGAGCTTTAGAAAACCATTGTATCATAGAAATTTAAGTAATGAAGGTGTACCAACCGGAAAAGCTGAGTTGATAACTGTAAAAGATTTTCTTTCTGAAATAGAAAAAGGTTCAGAGGGTGCACTGGTTACAATGGCTGGTAAATTCACTTATGATACAAAGAATAATTATTGGGTTTATGCTGATACTTATTCAACAAATCAGGATGAAGATGATGCTAACAATCCAGCAGATGATGAGGATTACTCAAGTAATGCTGATGATTCATTGTCGACACAAGAGGTTTCTTCTAAACAGGCAACTGATGCTATAGAAGAAAATAAAAGTAGCAATAATGAACAATCAACAAAAGTTGTGCGCTCATCTAAATCAAACGCAAGTGGTTCACAAGTAACAATTGTATTAAGCTCTGATAGCTATAAAGCTACTTACGCACTTGCTCCATTAAAGGCAAAAGTTACTGTAGAAAATACTGCAAAGAAAGAAAAAGCTGTTTCAGAGTCTGTTAATCTACTGCCAAAAAATGCTGGAGGAGTTGTAGTTGATACTGATGGTTATTTTGGAACTTACATTAAGCAAGTTGAATCAGAGTTAAAGATTCCTGATAATTATAGATTGTCAAATGATGTTGATGCAAAAGAATACTTGAAAACTCAAAGTATTGATAAAAAGACAAACTTAAAAGCATTGAAAAAACTTGCTTCTAGTATGAAAGTTAATGGATTTTCACAGGGAGCTTCTGCAAAACCTTTTTTTTCAAAAAAGTTCAATCTAGCATCTTTATTTGCGCCTGAGACAGTAAAAGCAACTACTGTGCAAGATTCAGCAGAAAACCAAAATACAAATACTTCTGGTGAAACTTCTGAAGAACAGCAGGCATCTCAAAATATTGGCAGTTCTAGTGAGCAGCAACCTTCACAGGAATCAACTCAACAGTCTACACAACAATCTTCACAAGAGTCAACGCAGGAATCAACTCAACAATCTACTGAGAATCAAGTAACGCTTACGCAGGAGACTAGCACCTCAATAAGTACAAGTGAAGTGCAGGGCATGAGCGTTAGCGGTAAAGATGTTCCAGGAATTATGTCAGACAAGACAATTACCTCTGAAGATAAAATGTCTGAGCCAATTTTATTGTATGGGGCAAAGCATGCAAGAGCAACAGATAATCTTACTACATTGCTTTTAAGAAATATCATAAAAGGCACTGTTGGGTGCAAGGATAAATATCCTGATTCAAATGATTATCTGTACGTAAATGCTTATGGTGATATTTTAACTGACGACGGTATGATAATATTACCTGGTATTGCAAATCCAATTTTTTATAATCAGAAGTCGAAATATAATTCATACACAGCAGCTTTTATGAATTACTATCCAACAGTTTTAGAGAATACCAATTTCTTTCAGGTTGCTACAGAGAATGATATTGGTAAGATGGTAATTTTAAACGATTCTGCTGAGCTGAAAAAAGATGGTTCAATTGATCCAAAATCATTGATTACAAATAAAGCAACTACAATTACAACTGTCAATGACATTAAGTCTACAGCACCTATTTCTATGCCTGAGATGGAGACCACTTTTTATTACAATAAGATTGAAAAGAAAGATCTTTTAGGATACGATCGTTTAATCTTTGGGGACAGCTCTACATGGAGCAAGGATGGTACTAATATGTATTCGTACACACCTTTGCTAATTAAATCGCAATTGTCAAGCGGTGGAATCCCAATTTTCCCTTATAATGTTGCAGATGATAGGGATTCAAAAGAAGGAGCCAAGGGAGATAATGCAGATTCTTATAGCTGCGCTCAGTTGATTGCACAAAATATGTTTCATTATTTAACAGTTGATTCTTCTGGCACTTCAACAAATCTTGGATACTTGAATGACAATTACATTGTCTATTACTTTTGCATTTCAAATTTAAATGGTACTAGTAATCCACTGGCTTATGCCAATGCCGATACATATGCTTACGATCGTTATGTTAAGGATACAGAGACACGTAAGGAAAGTACGTTGCTTCAGGTAAGTAAAAAGATCTTAAAGAGTCTGGGTAACGTGAATCAGGTCATTGGCATTAAAACTTCATCAGAGGATAGTATTTTAGGTCCAGCATTTGCTTTTGTAAAAGAGCATTGGCTGATGTGCTTTATGCTTTTAATAGTAATCTTGTTATTTGGTTTTGCAAGGGTACGTAGAGATGCTTTTCAGTCACTAATACTGCTTGGCGCATGCGTAGGTTTTGCCTACGCTTTTGTTTACATTATCCCGAATTACTTACCTTTAGCTTACAATTCAATCATTAACAATGTTTCAGAGAATTTGGCTTATGAGACAATGGCTGTTAAGGCTGAGACTAATGATATTAAAAAGACAGATGTTGTTGCAGTGAGTGATGATACAGGAAATTACAAGAATGACACGTCTTCTTTGACATTGTATCGTGTTAGTTCAAATAAATTACAAGATTTCTATAATGGTTTAGGTATTACTGAAGCGGATGTTGTTGGTGGAAAGACCTATATAATAAATCAGGAATCAGGTCTTTACGTTGAAGGCGATAAGATTAAAATCAATACCGATGTGTTATTTAAGACACTTGAAATCTCTGGTTCTTTTGATGCTGATACAAGTAATTACTTTTTGGAAGCAAATAAGATAGTTTCTAATAACGTTGATTATTACACACCATATTATGATTTTGTCAATCATTTGATTGATAAGCTGAATGATTTAACTACAGTTTATTCAATACCTCGAACGATGACAAAGTATTCAGATGACGTTTTAAAGGATAATTATTTGGTATACAGTTACACGAATTCTATGCCATTCTTAACTCCTGGTGTATATGATGCTTATACACCAGAGGATAAGTCAATTTTAACAAAAGAGGATATCCAAACATTACTTGATAATCAGAAGGAAGTATCTGATTTACTACTTCAGACTTTTGGTGATAAGGATAGAGCCTCTGATTGGCTTGGTATCACAGATTTCTTTTATAATTTGGATCCGGAGTATCAAAATACTGTATGGGCACAGACAATGTATGATACTGGGTATTATTACTATGATTCAAAGAACAATACAGATTGGATTCCAAATAAAGAGAAGATAAATGATTTATGTTCTTATATTAATTCTCAAACAAAGAAATTTGTGTATTCGATGAGTGAGCAGATCGGAACTTTGTCAGATGATGTTATGATCAAGATTATCACATTACGTGAACTTACCGCATTTACACAGTATGTTTCAGATGTTGGTCATTGGTTATACCCATTCTCGTTGAATTACCAGGAAATGACACTAAATGATGTTATGTCAAGCGTACTTGTTTCAGATTACTACACTTATGTTGGCCAAAATCTTGATATTTGTTCTTACGTTTTGGTAGAGTATGGATGGTTTCATCTGATTTTATTTGATGCATTGGTGATCTTGCTTTTTGTTATTTGCACAGTTGTACATTTCGCAGTTCCATTAATGTATCTGCTGCTTGGTATTTTACTGGTAATAAAATTAGTCACTAATAATGATATTAAAGTTCCGATTAAAGGTTATTTGAAGTGCACACTTTTAACAATGTTATGTTCTACATTTTTATGTGCCGGAATTGTTTTAACAAACAAGCTTCATAACTCTGTAATTTGTATTTATTTCTTGATTTTCGTACTGATTGTGATTGCAACTATACTTGTTACAATTTTAACCTCTTTGATCACTAATATCGCTGATTTTGGTGATACTTCATTAAAGGCAAAGGTTGATGGAATTTCAAATTCATTCAACAAGTATAGAAACTCTGCTAGATCTACTACTACAAATATTTTTACGTCGGCTGCAAATAGGTTTAAACGTAATAATGAACCACATGACGACAGCTTGCATCGAATAGTGAATAAATACAACAATAATCGATCAGTTGATGATTTTTACGATGATAGTGTTTATGATTCTTATCAAGAAGGTCCTGACTACAATAGGTATGATCCAGAAGATGATCTTTCTTATTTAAAAGAACCTAAAGTGACTAGATCAGATGATAATGATTTCAACTAACAAATGGTGTGCTTTGAATAAGAGCACACCATTTTTATTCTAGACAATTGCATGGAAATTTAGTAAAAATTTTATTTAGTGTATGGAGGAAATTATAAATGATTTTTCCGCAGGATGTGCATAAATTAATTCAAAATAAAAACAGGATTGCCGGTGATAATAAAATTCAGCTGATTATAGTCTTGTTTGTACTTGGTAATGTTTTTGGTTTCTTTGGATTGTATTTCTTAGTATCATTCATTGCCCCTGGAGCACCACTATCAGTTGTTATTACCATTCAGTTAATAATACTTGTGATAATTGGCGTCTTTGTATTTAGATTTGCTATCTTTGATGAGAATAGTAAAAAGCGTGAGTATCAAGGTCAACAATCTGATTCGTTTACAAGATACATGTACATTAGAAAAGACAATATTACAAAAGCTCAGAATGATATTAAGGTTTATGAATATGCAGATGGGTCCACAATGTTTGCAGTTGAATTGAGATTTGGAAGTAACGATGATGTAAAGGCATCAGGTACCTCTCAATTTTATAAGGATTTTATGCAGCTAGTTGCAATGTATGGTTTTGAGACAAGGGCTATCGTGAAGTCAGAAAACTTTAGAACCTCACAAGAGTTTTTGCATTATATGAATGTTTTAAATGCTATTGAAGATGTAAATATGCGAAGAACTTTACTTCTAATGGCAGATACTATTTTTGATCTGTCCTATGAATTGAGTAATGTTGATTCTGTCTATTTTCTTGTCAGATCTGTGTATAATTACCAGAAATCAGATTTGGAGTTATTACTTCGCGGATTCACTAAGTTATTAAAAAATAGCTTGACCTCATTTAGAAGCGTTAAGTTTTTAGAGTTTGATGATTTACTTGAGCTGTATCGTGATTTTTATGGCATTGCGGCAATTGATTTAGCTATGATGAAAGCTGTTTCTTTGGCTTCTGATATTACTGAAGATTTTAGTAACGTTATTCGAATTCTTAATTTAACTGGTGATACAGGACATGTTTATAATACGAAACACTCAGATGATTTAGTTAGTGTTTCGGAACAGAAATTAAATTAGGAGGAACTATGGTAAAATTAATTGTAGTTGCTGGTTCAACAAGTCAAAAACTTGCAGAGTTTTTTGCTAACAGAGGTACTTTTGAGATTGTCGCTGTTTATGACAATCTTGCTAATAATGTTAATCAGATTCAGAATAAAGTAATAGTATCTGATAAGCTTTTGTATTTGTACAATGACAGTGAAGAAACAAATATGAATATTAAAAGCGATATGCAGATTCTTGGGAATTTACTTAGTAATGATAGTTTTTTTAAACCTGGTGAGATTGTATTTATGACAACTGCAAGTGCCCAGGCAAAGCTTGCTATTAAATTTTTCTCTACAATCATGGAAGATTGCAAGAAATCTGATTATAGTATCAAGACAGTGGAGGATAAGATGTCTTTCATTGCCATTTATAATTTATTAATGGGTACTACAAATTCTTCAGATTTCAAAAACTCGTATACAACACTATACAAGGTTGAACGTAATACCGTTGCTGAGGAAGAATATTCGCCACAGGACGATCGAGACTTGCTTGTTGAACCATTTGGTATGGATTCAGTAAATACATACATTGGAAAGCAGAAAGCAGCAAAGAAAGCAGATGTCGGAACCATTTACACAGATGATCCAGACACCAATCTTGCACGAGAGTCTACAGTTCAATTTGATCCATTAAAATTACATTCAATCTTGGACAAAACAAAATACATTTTTGTATCCGGAATGAAAAAATCCGGAAAGAGCGTTTGGGGATCTCAATTAGCTGTTTCTGCGAGTAAACGTGATTTAGTAACTGGTGTTTTTGATTTTACTAATAATCATGATGTGCTTCAACTACTTCAGGAATCGAGTATGCAAGTATCAGATGTTAGCTTATTACAAATTTTAAGACAGCAAGAAAAAGAATATGGTATTACTTATGCCTCAACATCTAGTGATGACGAGATAAGTGTTTTGCCAGAGTTTCTTCAGTTATTCTTTGATCAGAAGGTTGAACTTTTTGATGTTGTGTTTGTAATTTGCGAATTCGAGCAATTGCTTAATTTACGAAAATTGTTTATTGGTGATGTATCCATTGTCGCTACAGCAAATGCTGTATTAAACGATATAAGTGCCACATGTGATAAATTGCCGATTTTTGACGAGCACTCAAAATGTACTCTTATCTTAAATAACGTTGCTTCATTAAATAATGAATTTATGGATGCAATTGATGTACGAGCTATGCTTCCAAATGAACTTAGACTTGTGAAAGCTAAGACATTTACAAAATTTGATGCGAAAGGGCAATTGTTTTCTGCATTGTTTGGTGATGAGAAATGAAAGCAATCTTAGTTTTAGATGATAACAGTAAAGAAAGAATCAAATCTAATATTTCAGTTTTAATTAGTAAAGGTATTTTTCTTGTAAATAATTTAAATGAGATTACAGATTCTATGCTGTCAGAAACAAAGACAACTTTTATCCTTGAGGGTTTATTACAGGAAGCGGATGGTGTTGCCTCATTAAGATTCTATAAAGCTGCTCTGCATCTAGATTATATCTTTTTAATGCAAAAGTCTCGTTGGAATTCGGTTATTAAAACTCTTGGTAAATTGTATCAGACCGAGATTGTAAATCTCAATTATGATATTTTGTTGGCAGCAAGTTATGATGATAAATCGCTTGAGACAGTATCATCTACTGCACCCGATTATGACGCTGTTAAGCTGGCAAGAAAAATTTGTTCAGAGGATACGGAGTATGAAAGTAATGAGAAGATCTTAGCAAATACTCTGCTTAGTGTTTTAGCACGTGAGAAACAAACAATTGATAGATGTGATATTGCTGAATTACAGTGTGAGCAATTGGAGTGTGAAAATGCAATTCTTCGTAAGAAAAACAATGCATACTTGCATGAATATACAACAATGTTTTCAAAGGCAACACAGCTAAATGCGGTCCTCAATCAGTATGAAGTTATTTTTACTAAAGATATTTATACAAAGGTTGATTTATACAGTCATAGTGAGCGTCCAGCCATTATTTATATTAAAGAGTATGAATGGCTAAATGGATTTGATCAACTCATAACTACATTGTTTAATACTATTCGCGTGCAAAATAAACAGTCATGTAAAGTATTACGATTGTTCGATAGCAGCTCAAGTAGAAGACTCCTTACATTACCGAAGTATTATAAGATAATCAAGAATCGTTACAAGATGACTGATATTGAAACAAATGACTTTGTTTGTAAGACTGGTGATTACGTACGAATCTTGGATGCTTTATTGCTTAATCGTATGCATTTGGATGTATTGATTATTGTTGATTGTAAAGATCACAATGACACTGTATTGTCAGGCACTCATCTAATCTTTAATGCATGCGGCAGAAAGTCCAGTTTAGATTCTTTACGTTTAAGTGCAGAAAATACAATTACAAATGATGCTGATTCAAAATTGCACTGGGAAGAATATGATACTTCAACCTTAGGTAAGCATGAAGCTTTTATTTCTTTGAGTAGTAAACCAGTAATCGGTATTATTTTACAGTCGTTGCATCAATTTGAAGGGGTGTAATATGAAATTATCAGATTTATATTCAGAGTATATTGCGAATTGGCTAAGTGAGGGACTTTTAATAACTCGTGATAAAATTTCATTGCTTGGTATTCGTTCTTTGTTCGATAGCTATATTACGAATGGTTGGATTACAAAAACTTGGATTGTTTCAGCTTTGCCTGTACATTTTGATGTGAATTTGACACAAGCTATTCGTTCTGAAATGCACGAAGCTTTTCCCGATGTGAAGACTATTGTACATATGTACAATAGTCCAGTTAATGTCAGTGTAAATAACGAGAATTTCCGTAGGCAACTTAAAATTGCTGCAAATCAGTATAATCGTTACAAAGATGATTATAATGGCTTGTCTGAAGATGAAAAATTGACTGGTCTTAACGTACACGTTGGTGGTGGTTATCATTTACGTATTGACAAGACAACTTTACTTACCTACAAAGCATCCTATGATTCCTTTAGTTATGTTTTTGACAAAGTTAATCATGGATCAGGGTTCACATCAACTTATTATTTTGTACAGGCTTCTGCTAAAACCAGAGCCGAATTACGTAAGTATCAAAAGATGTTACTTAATGTAATTCGTAGCACCGCTGGCGAGTTTGAATCCAAACTCGACAATATTTATGTTAGAGAAGTACATGGTACCGTTGACAACTATTTAAGTAATTTCTGTCCAGCTACCTTTAAGCAGCAACCATCTTCAAAGTTTCCTACTTTATTACTATCTGATGAAAATAAGGCTGCTTTGCTACCTACAAAGACAAAAGGTTTGATAAATGCAAAAGGTGTCTTAATTGGACTTGATTGGCAGGCAAAGCTACCATTCTTTCAGTCTTTCTTTGATAATGGAGCAGCACAGGTAGCTTTAGTTGATGGTAAAACCGGTTGTGGTAAAACATTATTTATGTTTTTCGTTGCCATTGAATTAGCAGGAATTGGCGTTCATGGTTCAGTTATTGATATCAAGGGTAATGAATGGTCAAAGATAATGAAGTTCATTAAAGGATCTATTGAAATAAAAATGACTGGAAAAAATGCCAGATTTGTAAATACATTACGTTTGGACAACATTCAATGTGATAAAGATAATTGTGAAGAATTGTATGATAATGCAGTTCAAGGAACGATTGATATTTTTACCATCATTGTTAAGTTGCAGGAGAATGAAGGTAATATTGCTGATCTTGTTACAGTTCTTGAGACTGCAATAAATAAATTGTACAGTCAGCATGATGTTGTTAGGGATAATCCTGAAACATTTGCACGTACACGAGATTTTAAGTATTCCGATGTTATTGATATTGTAATAGATCTTAAGACTACAAAATCATTTAGTGAGGCACAGCGTCGCATTTGTGGTTTAATACAGACACGTTCAGCTCCTTTCTTTGTAAGTGAAGGAAGATATGCAGACGCAATGAAAAATGAATTAACTGTGTCAGAAATTATTGAATCGCCATTCGTTATTTACAATATGAATAAGAACAATGCGGAGACACTAAGTACACTCGATGATTTAAAGATTTACATGTCACAATTTCTGGATGGTGAGAAACACTTCTTACGCAAACAGCAAAAATTACATACAGCGGCTTTTTATGAAGAGTTGCAAAGATGTGGAAGTTTGTCAACGCTTGTACGCAGTATCAGCGCTCGTGTTACAGGATCACGTTCTAATAACTTATCTGTGTTTCTATTGCTTAATGCAATAACAACATTAGACTCTGATGCCTTTAGAGCTATCAAGTCTAATATAACAACAAAGATGATTGGTTATGTTGAGGAGCCAGATCAGAATAAGTTGGTAGAAGAGTATGGCTGTGATGACATTAAGTCTTATATGGAACGCATTAGAACGAATGAGAAAGGTTATTACAATAACTGCTTTGCAGTCTCTTTCAACACCGGTTTGAAAAAAGACAAGGTTCTACTGAAGTCAGTTGTCCCAAAGGAAATGATCGAAGCCTTCAATACCAGAGATAGTTTTGATATTTAGGGGGTGTATCATGTCAAAGTTGACTTTTAAGAATAAACATAATTTCGCTAAGTCTGCTTTTAAAAAAGTTTCTACATTTTTTATCGGAACTGCTTTGGCTATAGGAATTTTTTCTGCAGTTGATGGTGATGGCTATCTGTTTCTTTTACAGCATAATACATCCGCTGGTTCCTTAATTTTGCAGATAATGCAAACAGTAAGTAAAACACTTGGAATATCTAATAACACTTCAAATGAATCAGTCGGAGAGAAAGGCTTAAATGAACTACTTGTTCAAAAGATGCAAGCTGGCATCGCAAAAGATTATCTTAGTATTTGTCTAGAGAATGAAGAAGGTAAACTTGATACTACAAAAAGAAAAGCGTATATTCCTGTAAATGCAATTGTCGTTAAAAATGCAGTTGAGCATGGATATACTGATATTAAAAAGGCTCCAAATACAATTCCAAAAACAGATATTCCTGGGAGTCTAGTTGATTCTGGGAAATATGGTACAGGTAATATTACACTTTATAAATGGAATAGTCAGACTAGATCTAATGGTGCAACTGGTATCGGCGGTCCATTTGCTTTTACTTCAGATAATATTACGTGGACTGGTCTCGATACTAAATCTGTATACAACACTGGTACACATACACCAAATGGTAAGGGTGATGGTTATTTGTTTCCAGATGCAGTGGCTTCATTCAATTCATATGCTGTTAGTGCCTTTGATGATATTGGTGTTGCAAAGAAGACTATGAAGGCTAATCAGAATTATCTTGATATATTAAGTTTAGGGGCTTGTATAAATCATAACTGTGGTAAAGGCTGGTATGATGAAATGCTATATGGTGTCTGCTGGAATGTGCGCAGTAAAATTGGGAGTAAAGACAACGATGAAACACTTAAACGTGCTAATACCGTTGTGTCGGATATAAATGATGTGAAAAATGATTTATCATCTAAACAACTTAAAGCTATTGGCACAGATAAAGGTGCTTGTGTATCAGATCTAATTATGATTAAAGCAGGATGGACAATTACACCTACTTGTCGTGATTGGTTACTACAGTATTCGACTAATACTGTAAAGACATGGAATATTTTATTTCCAAACGACAAAGCATCAGCAAGCACGATAAAGGGAAAGTTAAATAAGCATACAGCAGATGTTACAGAGTTAACAGGATATTCTGCAACTGAATGTGATAAGCTATTTGGAACTACAGGCGGTAAGTATATATGTCCTGGCTATACAACTGGCAGTAAGACTATGTATGGTACATTATTAAAGATCTTAGATGGCTCATCATCTGGTTTGAAAACTGGTAATAAAAGTACAAAGCGTGTCATTGCTCTAAATGCCTTAGGTGCACAATCTGGGATTTTGGCAGTAGCTTTAGGTAACAATTATGTTAAGAAAATGCTTTTATATGCCGGCGTTGATCCAAAAGATATTACAGGTGCTGTAACTGGTGCATCAACAGAAACTATGACTTCTGGTAATGTCTCATTTGAAACTAAGTCAGATGTCATTGATGATTTGAAAGCACACGGATGTGATACTGGAAAGCTAAATGCTGGCCGCTATGCTGTATTAGTTGCCGCGAGAAAGATGCAAGGAAGTGAATATGTTTGGGGCGCAGGTCATGATGGTTGCAATAGTACAAAGCATTCCGGGTATGATTGTTCTGGGTATGTAGCTCATGCTATCAGGGCTTCCGGTATAGATAAAGTATCATCCTTTAATTGGGTCCCAGGTACTTCTGGTGGCTGGGGTGGTAGCGATAATAGTCATATTGCTCGTAAGTCATTTTCGTCACTAGGATACAGTGGGCTACTACCGGCCGATATTATTTGGCATAGTGGGCACGTATTTATTTGGGTAGGATCCAAAGGTGGGCATCAATGGACACTTCAGGCTGAGGGTAGAAATGGTAATACTGATTCAGCCGGTTTACCAATGAAAATAAATGGGTGGCATGGCTATGATAATAAGTCATCATACGTTACAGTTAATAGACTAAAAGGATATTATGCTCCAACAGACCATTTTTAGTAATGGTCTGTTTTTATTTCTGATTTTTATAAAACCGGAAAAGCAATAATTACACATTTATAAAATATTGTGATTTTGAGAAAGCTGTTATTTTGCAGCTTGGAAAGGTGGATTTTATGGAAACAAAGCAAAGAGAATTATTAAATGAGTTACGAAGCACTCTTGTTGGTAAGTTACATGTTCAGCCATACATTGTGTATGACGATGCTACTATTGAGCGTTTGCTTAAGATGCAACCAAGGACTTTAGACGACTTAAAGCAGATTAAAGGATTTCCGGAGAAGGGAAAACGCTTTAAAGGATTCGGGGATCAGATAATTGCTATTTTTAACAAGACTGATTCCATTCAAGGTTTTGATGTTGATGAGTCAGCCCATATAACTTCAATACCTAAAAAGATGATCCTGTAAATTGCATAAAGGAGGTTTACTTGAAGAATAAATCTTTAGCTATCTTCGGCATGACTTCAGCATTACTGGCAACTTCTTTAGTATGTTCTTCTCATACAATGCAAGTCGATGCGTTTGATGTTACAAAACAAGGAAACACACAAGCACAGTTGTATCGTTACTTGCAGGAAACACGGGCTGCAGCAAATGCTCAGGGACAAGATTACATCAAACAGAAGAGCGAGTTAGTGTCGAAAAATAATCTTAGTGTAGACTCCGCTGATGCTGCAACAAAAGCTTATATCGAAAATTGTATTAGAATAGCGCATGAGCATGAAGAGAAAAATTCTAGCTCTGCACGTGAAAAACTTCTTGATAATTTAAATTCCGAGGATAAAGAAGATGGGGTTAAATTTGCTTCACCAGAGGTACAGGCAGAGCAACAACAGCAGATTACAGATGCTGTAAAAGCATTGACAAAGACTTTAAATAAGACAAGTAATTATATCAAGGATACTACTTCTTCAAAGTCAGAATCTTCTTCAACTACTGATGTACAAACATCTTCTTACGGTCAGACAACAGAAGATCAGTATAATGCATCCAAAGACTTAAGTGATGATAAGCAAATTTCTTTATCCGAAGTTGCACTATGTGAAGCTACTTCTTACAATGTACCAGAAAACGTTGGTAAGTGTGATAGCACTGTTCGTACTCATATGGCTTATACTAAAGTAACCAGTCGGACTAGTGCACAGTATGCACTTCTTAACAGTGATGATGCTTACACGGATAAAAAGACAGGGTTCAGGATGTATCAAGGAAGATACTGTATTGCAGTTGGTTCTGGCTACACACAAAAAATTGGCAGTAAGATTGATTTAGTAATGGAGGATGGGTCAATCATTCAGTGTGTGCTTGGTGATTGCAAGGCTGATAAAGATACTGATGCAGAAACGCATACTTATTGCAAATGGGATGGTAGCGTAGCAGAGTTCATAATTGATAACGAGTATTTTAATACGAATACAACACATAATCCTGTAAATACTGCATTAAATCAGTTTGGTAAGATAAAGAAAGTTGTGGTGATTGGTTAATGAACAAATTATCATTGGAGATTAATGGTACTTGGTTCGAGCAGCATGTTGCAAATTGTATTGTTCAACAATTTCCTAATACATCAGTACTTCACAATCTTCCTCTTTACAGTAATTTTTTAACAAACTGGAAAGGGAAACCAAACACAACACAGATTGATTTGGTGGTTATTGCAGAGTTTGGCTGTTACATCATTGAAGCTAAGAAGTGGGGATTAGAGATTGTTGGAAATCGAGATGATTATAAATGGTCTGGGAAATCTAATGCTAAATCATTTATTGATAATATAAATCCAGTATCCCAAAATTTAATGCATATGAGAGCATTAAGAAATCTTCTTAGAAGAAACGGTTACAAGCCACCACAATTTGAGAGCTTAGTGTGCGTGCCAAATGGTACTCAGACTAAAACAGATTGTGAGGAAGTGCTTGAATTGTCACAGTTAATTTTTAAACTTAAGTACGATAGGTTACAGTTCTTAAATCATAAATCTGGTATTTCTCCAATTGATGTTCAATTCTGGGAAAGAACTGTTTCTCAAGTAGTTAGGAAGAATATTGCAGCATTGTCCTAACAGACAGTGCTGTGTTTAATTTTGGAGGTAAAAAAATGATTTCACAATATGAAATTCAGTACATGAAACTTTTAGAGGATATTTACAATAATGGTTATTCAGATGGTGTGAATGAACGCACTGGGTATTCTACGAAACGTATACCATGCGCTGTAATGCAGATTGATACAGAGCGTGAGTTTCCTATTCTTAAATCTAAGAAAGTTTTTCACAAGTCAGCAGAGAATGAGATCCTCTGGATCTGGCAGGCTATGTCAAATGATATCCGAGATTTACATAATCACATTTGGGATGCCTTGGCAGATACAAAATATTCAATAGGAAAAGCTTATGGTTATCAGATGGCGCAGCCTGTAACAATCAATGAGGGAACATGGGACAAGCCAAATCTTAGACATTATGATACTCAGACTTCTTTTGTTCTTGACTATCTTAAAGAGTTTCCAAATGGAAGACATGCAAAAACTACGCTTTGGAATGTTGCTGATCTTGAACACATGAATCTGGTTCCGTGCGTGCATTCTACTGATTGGAATTTAGATGGCGGCCGATTGAATGTTGTTGTATCACAAAGATCAGGCGATATGCCTTTAGGTGTGCCTTTTAATACAACACAGTATGCTATGCTTCAATGTATGTTTGCAAAGCATCTTGGTGTTAAACCAGGTATTCTTTTACATGTAATTGCAGATGCACATATTTATGGCAACCAGATGGACGGTGTTAAGCATCAGATTGATAACTATGAATTACTTCGTGCAATTTTTCGTCATTCAAAAGAGGTGGTCATGGGGAGCAATATTCTTAGAGAATACATGGATACATATCAGGTGACTGGTTCTGCTGAACTTCTTTATGATAAATGTTGGAAGATCTTGAATACTGATCCGAGTTTTAGTATTCAAGATGATGTTAATTCTTTTTGGGAGATGGATTGCAATAATTCACATGTTTGCAACTACTGCAGTTTCGATAAAATTGATATGGGGGATGTTGCAGTATGAGTAACAAAATTTTTATGATCGTTAGCTGCAGCGGTGCTGGGAAAAGTACACAGGTCAATTCGTTGTTATCATCGGGTTTGGACTTAACGCGTGGCATCATTTGTACAACTAGAGCTCCACGTGGTGGTGAAGTAAATACGATTGACTATATTTTTACCTCAGTGGATGGATTAAAACTTGATCAGTCAAAGAATGATGTTTTTGAATGTCGTTCATTTAATCTTGTTACTGGTCAGGCTTACTATTATTCACGTAGATCCGATTTTGCTAAGTTACCAGAATGCAATTATATTTTAGCTGGGACATTACAAATGGTCAAATCTTACAGAGAAGAGTTCGGCGATGCTTTAGTTCCAATTTACCTTGATGTGAGTGATGATGTTGCTGCGCAGAGAGCTTTTGCACGAAATCGTGATCCGGTTGCAGAGACTTCTCGTCGCCAGAAATTCGTAAATGCAGACTATTCTTTAGAAGCTGCTGTAACGACTAGTATTCCTGAGAGCAATATTATTGATGGGAATAAACCAAAGCATTGTGTCTACCTGCAGCTTTATAAGATGATTGCCAAGTATATCAATGTAAGTGTCATTTAAAGAATACTTACATTTATAACTATACACTAGGAAGGATTATTATGACTAAACAGGAGTTAATCAGATTACTTCGTACTGCCGAGTCTCCTTATGATGTTTGTGCATATCATAAGGGGCTCGCAGATGTAATGCCAAGCATTTCGAAAATGTTTTGTTTTGACCAGAGAAGCAAATACCATGGCTATGACTTATTTACTCATTGTTGTGCAACAGTAGCATTGTTACCAAAGGATCTTAAATCTGACATGGTGTACCTTGCTGCGTTAATTCATGATATTGGTAAGGTTGAAGCTCAGATACTTCTTGATAATGGCATAGCTTCTTATAAGGGACATCAAGAGCATAGTTATGCAGAAACGATTTCTAGCATCATTCCTGAATTAAGCACCGCCGGCATTAACCTAAGTTCAGATGAGCAGGATCAGCTATTGTTTTTTGTACGTCACCATGATGACGATTTCAAATCAATGCAGTATAACTTAAAACCTTACAGAAATTTGCCAAAGTTTTGGCTTCTGGCTTGGTGCAATTTAGAGATTGCAGATGCCATGGCTCATACAATGTATTTCAAGACACAGGAGCGTATTCGTACATGTAATGTTATGCTAAATCTTGTGCTTAAGAATAAATATTGATATGGAAGCAGAGTGCAACAGCTCTGCTTCTTTTTATTGAAAGGAGCTACTAATGGGTACTACAGATGATTTTTGTTATGCCTGCGGTAATTTGGGATTTCCAGATAAAAAATGTCCGCTTTGCGGAAGGGAACCGACAAGAAAATCAATGAATTTTGAATTTCAGGATAATACCGACTTTGTTAAAAAGATTGATTATTTTGGTGTTCCTGATATGTACAGAGGTATTATCTGGGATGGCGAAATTTTAAGGCACGATAAGCCAGAATTAGAAAATGATTTTGTTTTTGATCGGTTTGTGAAGCAGCTTGAAAAAATAAATGCTGTATTTGACAGTGGTTTACTTACAAGTAAAAGTGCAATTATTATTGCACCAGCTGGTTTTTCTAAAATGACTTTTGCATATAGCTGTATGCAAAGAGCTTTAGCAAAAGGGTTCACAGTAGCACCATTATTGGACACAGTAGAATTGAAGAGATTAATTTTTCTGGCGGCTGAGAATCCAAAATATAAATTGTATCGTAAGATAGAGTATGATGAATATATTACAAGTGATGTGTGCTTTGTTACAGTAACAAAAAGTCAGCAAAAGGCTTGGGCTTATGAGACAATTCAAGAAATACTTGATTTACGTGCTCGTAAAGGCTTAGGTACTTTCATCATTACACGCTACGATTTAGATGAGATTTCACAACAAGACAAATCAAATAGTTTTGATGCACTTGCATCAATAGATGCACATGATGATTTCAAATATCCTGCAATTGTCAGGTATAAAAAGAAATTTTAATATGAAAGGATAAATCATGAGGGTAGCTAAAGTTATTTCTGCAGATAGTACACCGTTAAAAATCGATGGAGTGTTAAAGAAAGGTGGCAGGCAGCTTCAGATTTCTAATTATGACACTGTACATGATGCAAGTGGCGAGCTTGTCGGGTACACAACGCTACGAAATGTGACTGAGTTAAATGTAGATCGACTTCGAATTGGTGACAGTTATTTTGATTTGCATGATATGATGAATGTAAATTATGACTCCATTAAATTTTGTATATGTGTGAATGATTATGAGAATCAGTGGGTTTGCGTATTACCTAAATTTACTCAGATTAGTGATAGCACACCTACTATTACTGATTTCAAGCTTAGCGTGACAAAATCACATATTTCTCATAAGCGTGTTCTGATACCAGTGATCTTAGGCTGTAGCGTTTTTATTGCAAGTTATTCATTGCTTTCTCATAAACATGAAGTCAAGCAAGTTGTTAAGACTATTATTGAACCTAAATCAACTACAGTTACTCAGCCTGGCACTGAAAAAACATATGTTTATGGCGCAAAAGTAGATCTGGATACGCAAACAGCTGAAGCCGCCTATGAGAAAGAAATTAAGCATGATAAAAAATATTATGCGAATGATAATGAAGCAATAGCATCTATTCAGTCAGATAAAAGTGCTGTTAAAGTTACACCAAAAGTATCAGATACAGAGTCTACGGAACAGTCAAGTGATTCAAAAGATGATAGGTGTACCTTTTACTCAACAGAGGACACAATTCTAACACCCTTAGCATCTACGTCTTTTGACACTGATAATCCAACAGATTGGAATGTATCCGAATATTCACCTGTTATCTCAAACATCACAATTAGTAAGAAGAACACAGGAATTACATTAATGAACCCAACATCCAATAAGTGTAAGGTCTCATTACTTGCTAAGTCAGATAAAGAAATAGTTTCATGCGGCATTGATTCAGGCAATTCAGCGACTTTAGAACTCATATCTTACTTCGACAAAACCACTAAAGTAACCATTAAATATGAATTCTTTGATTCTGAAGACAAATTGTGCAATACACTGAGTTCTAAGATCACGGTATACGTATTATGAATGGTGAACTATTTTACATCATTGCTGTAAGAGACGATGCTGTTTTAGTAAGTTCTACAAAAGAATCTACTAAAGCAGTTACATTACAGAAATCAGAAATGTACAGGATTACCGACACAACTTTTATTGGTGGTGCCATTAAAGATGGGTTCTATCCATGTTTGTATTCTAAAAGCTTAAATCGGTTTTATTCTAATCTTTATAAAGTCTCATCTAAGATTTTGTATCAGCTGCATCCGGATGGACAGTATACTGAAATTCATTCAAGATTGAATTTGCCAGTATGTGATGTTTTTGCTTTAAGTGATCGCTTTATTATTGTTGGTGATGATAATGCTTTTGTGACAAGTTTAAATTGTACAAAAGATAATTTCACCGGCTTAGTATTTGATCATATTGTATGGGATCATAAATTGTTTTTGCAGGCACAGACGTTTAAATTGTATGGAGATGGTCTGTACTTTGTATACAATATTGTATGCATACTTAAGAGTGATTTGTCATTATTCAAGGTGTATGAGACAAATCTCTCTGAAGTCAGGACTTTAGAGAGAAAATATGATTTACATCCTCAGTCAGATACTTCATGCATTTCAGCTACAGATTTTATAAAAATACATGATTCTTTACAACTTTACAATTTAAATAAGCAAGCGGATGGTGTTTATCTTGATGACGTAAAAATTTATTCGTAGGAGGTTACTATGACAGAAAATTACCAGATGACTGCAAAGGAATTGCAGCATAAACGTGACAGATTATCTGTTGCACAACAGGATCTTGATAAAACTCTTGCAGACATGAAAGCTGCACGGGATCAGGGTGATTTAAGCGAAAACTCTGAGTATGATGCTGCACGGGATCATTATCGAGATTTACATAATGAGATTGTGCAGTTATCAAATGAGATTGAGAATTGTGAAATTGTTCATGATGATAAGTCCCCAATTATACGAATTGGCAGCACCATTAAAGTTGTTCAGTTGAATGAAGCAAATGAAATAATTGGCTCAGAAAAACTTTTAACTGTTGCACAGCATGGTGACACAATAATAAGGAAGACTCTCGGTATAACATCACCATTAGGCAAAGTTATACTCGGAAAAAGTTCAGGTATTTTTGAAATTGTTTGTAATGGCAAACGGAAATTTAAGGTGGAGAAAGTGCTAGATGTTTAAAACAGGTCATCATGAACTTAAATTATCTGAAAGTATACAAATGATAAAATCAATTGTATTTGTTACGGTATGTGCACTTGCTTTGTTAATCACAGTGTCAACAGCAAATATGAATAAGCAAAAAGCACAGATTGGTGAACAGGCAGTCAAGCTAATGTATCAGTTTGTTGACTTGCAGCAGCTACAATTGAATATGATAGACCTCAAATCAATCACAACTGAGCCTGTTTTTAATCAGTTAACCATTGATAATGAGGACAGAACTTTGTATACATACATGAAATTTAAAGGTATTACTACATCAGTGGATATTAAGAAGGCAACTTCTACCTATGTAATTTACAGTATTGTTAATGACAATGTTGATGAGACACGTAGGTTTATATTTATGTTTGATTGTAACCGTTCCGGTAAAATTTCTTATGTGCGGGAGGCTGAGATTCATGATTTTAGTACATTTAGTGATTAAAATTGTTTGTGTAATTCTGTTTTGCTTGATAAGTATCTTTACCTGCTTGTTCGGCGTAAATGGATCTGATATAAAAGTGTCTTACTTCATTACCGCATGCTTTTTATTGGGGGTGATAGTATCTCTTTAAAATTTTCAGAAAATGATTTTAATTTTAAAATGAGTAATCAGACTGATTTTATTCGGTCTATTACAGTAGGTTTGATATTTATACCTTATCATTTTATTTGTGATTTAGCGCGGAAGTCAGTTTTCCTTCGCAGGGAGAAAATTGAAGCATGGTTACTTGGATCAGTTTGCTTTTCTGGTGCAATTTCTATATTAACATTGTTATACTATCTTTTCATTGGAAAAATTTATATTTTTGAAGGTAAGTTCCCGCTGGCAGTTCCAGTTATTTCAACAGCTATACTATTTCTCATTTATGCTTTATTTAAAGAGTCCACATTTAAACTTTATGATGATTTACAGGATTTTGTTTGCCTTGACAGTATTCTAGCTGACGCAATAAATGAAGCTGATGCTATAGATGTGACAGCAGATATTTCAGATGTTGAAGGAATGCAGAAGATTACAGATGATGATGCGAAAGTGCCTGATGCAAACATTTTAAATTATACATCAGATACTAATTCTGATTCTGCATCAGCTGCTGTTTCAATAAATCCAACATCTTCAGATACACAACAAGAATCTTCAATTGAAAACCAGGCAATTGCTTCATTACAAGCTGCAATGCAACAATCGAATACTGATGTTATCAAAGATGCATCAACATTGCAATCAAATGCTGCATCTGCTACAGTTGATACTTTGTCGAAGTCTGCTAAACAATCTCTATACAAGAATAAAATGCTTGCGGCTCTACGAAATAAATTAGAAGCTGTACGATCTGAAAACAATCTATCTAAAGATGAATTGAATAAGGTTTGTAACGAACAGCAATTTATAAAAGATACTGATTTTACGACAATATCATTAAATATTGACATTGACGAGCTGCTATTTGGAGAATAAAATCTCCAAATAGCTTTTAATGTATTATTGGTAGTAAGAACATGAAAACCGATGGAAATGCTTTTTTCATCTATAAAAAGTAAAATACTAGGAGGTTATTAGATATGGTAAAAGAACATATTATTGGTTCTACAGTTGTAAAAATAAACAAGAAAGTGCTTGTTGAATTTTTTAACAAGCTTGTTTCGGATTATCGTAATCTGAAAGATTTGGATGCAGCTTTAAAGGATTATGATGCAGGTAATATTGATGAGGATGAGCTGCTTGATGATTTTGATAATATTCATTTCATTTCGCCTGCAGATTGCGCTAAGTTTGGTAATTTGCGCATTTGTTCTTTCGATTCTATCAATATTTATCTCAGCAGGGTAGCATCAATCTTTTGCGCATTAGATGAGAAGGTACATGCTATTGCAACGTCTTATTGTGCACCTGATAAGAAAGAAACAGAAGTCCTTTTAGATCTGTTGTACAAAACTATTGCAGGATTTTGTTTTGTTTTCGGCAACGAGTTTCACTGCTTTGACACTGTAATTTCTGAGGATTCAGATGACCAGTATTATGATGAGATTGTCTTTCATCATTTTTCAAAGTATGCAATTGATGATACAAAGCGTGGACAATTATGCATGAATTTTGCTAAGGGCATTGCAAAGGATGCAGAAGAGTTTAAGATCAAACTTGATGTATTTGATGCTGCTCCTGAGAAAGAGGAGCCATTTATGAACTTGGTCGGTCCTGATGTTTGCATTATTGATGAGACTGCACTCACTATGGAGATGGTTGATGCTGTTCTCGATGGAAAAATGACAGTTGACGAGTTACTGAGCCAGTGTAGCTATGCTGATACGGAAGATGAGGACACTACTACCACAGTAACTCCAGGCATGATTGAGGTATAAAGTATGGATAAATTATCCGAGAAGCTTGAAGAAATCATTTTAAAAGCTGAAGAACTGTTGTGGCTTAACACACAAAATGAACTTGGTTTGGTTTATTCACAGGCAGATCTGCAGCCTGTTCTTTCTCAGGTTCGTAATCAATATTTAGCTTTACCGGCTGTAGCGAAGTCTACTATGGCTGGTAAAGCTTCCAGCATTTTGGATCCATTGTATAAAATCTCTGCTGTTTCACAGTTTAAAGATGTTAAGAGATTAAATTATCATGACTATGCAAATATGGATTCCGTACGTGATGTTTTGTTGTTATTTACAGTTGAAGCTTCTATTAACAAGACAGCGATTAATTCTTGCAATATTATCGCAGCCGTTTTAAGTAATATTGATGAAACAAGACCAAAGTATAAATTTTCATTATCATACAAGTATCTGAGGATGTTTCTTCTTTTTACAATGATTGGCGATTTTGTTTCTTCTTCATGCTTGGCTTATTTCATTTTAACACAGTTAGGAGATTAGTATGACAGTCGAAGAGATTCTTAATGATAAACTTATGCAATTAAAAGATTCTAATGGTATGACTGATGCTACATTTAGCAAGAGTGATATTGACGTTTTAATGGATATCAATAATTTACGTGTTTTTAAATTAAAGAATCCTATGCCAGAAGATTTTAAATTTGCTGACAGTAAAGTAGAAAGTATACAGTTTGTTTTAGATGGTAGTGATCAGTTGTACCGTATTCTTGAGTATTGTGTTATTACTCAACCTGTTCTGCAGATCCCAGTTCACAATGTTTATAAAAATTGGAGGTTTATAAATGGGAAATACAGAAAATGGGGAAAATAAACTAATTGAAAGTCAGCTTCTTTCAATGAACAGTTTTCAAGCTATTCAGTATGTTTTAAATGATATTGAACTTCATGATATTCAATGTATTGATATTATGAAAATGTTGTATATGAAGCGGTGCATGCTTTTGTATGATACAGGATTAGGAAAGACTTTACTTACAGCAGCCTTTATCAAGCTTCTGTGTAATGAAGATCCGACGCGAAAATTTATAATGTTTGTTAAAAAGGATCAGCTTATTCAAACACCAAAGAAATTACACGATGCTTGCAGCAAATCTGTTTTAGCATCCTCTGCAGAAGCTAAAAGTTTGAATGAGCTGATCAATGTTGACAGAATTGACACTGCAACAGTATTGATGTTAACACATACATGCTTACAAAATGAAACTATAATGTCAGAATTATTCCAATACAAGGATAAATTTTGTGGTCTAATTATAGACGAAGCACATGAGCTGAACAACTTTAACAGAACAAATTCTGGCGGTATGCTAGAAGCAATTTGTAATTCTTTTGAGTATTGCATTGCTTTAACGGCAACACCAATTACAACAAATGCCCTACAGCTTGCCAAGCTGGCACACATGGTGGATTCTAAAAGATATCCTGATTACAATAAGTTAAAACGTAAGTTACTTAATGGTGATTTCGATATTACTTTAGATCCACTATTTTTTATTAGTAGAGATGGTTCTGATTTTGATAGTGTACGTGATTATCATGGAATAATTGAGTGGGTACCGGCAATGCCTCTTCAAACTAGATTTTGTGGTGGTGCAGAGTTAATGCAGCTTTGCAAAGGTGAAGGCGCTACAAACCAAGTAAATGCATTAGTTAAACTTATAAAAGAGCGTAAAGATAAAAGAGGTCTTGTGTATATCAATCAGCATGCAATACGTTCATGGGTTTTACCGTTTTTGGATTCAGCCGGTATAAAGTATGATTGCATCAACGGTCATACAAAGCAGGCTGATCGTGAACGAATAATGGACGAATTCAATATACAAAAATCCTTAGATGTTGTTGTGACTTCAGTTACCACAGCTATCGATTTGGATTGCGATTATGTTATCTTTTATGAATTTACTCCATTGCTCAAGCAGATGATTGGTAGAGCGCATCGTGGTCTCGGAGATAAACATTTAGATATTATTTTCATGCTTACAGAGGATTCATGCGAAGTTGATTATTTCGTTGATAATATTGTGTCAAAAAGTTTGTTGGCGCAGACGATACTTCATAAGAGCTACAGTGAAGTTGAAGATGCTTACAATAGGATACAGGAGCACGAGAATGGTATTGCTGAAAAAGTTTATGTATAGGTAGGTTATTATGATAGATATTGATTTAGGAAATGATGAAAATTTACAAGAAGCTGTAAATCCTTTTATAAGTAGTCTACTTCCACATGAGAATTACAATGCAATGTACTTTACGCAAAATTTGACACTATTGCTAAGATACATTGAGATAGATGAATTTAAATTAGAGTATCGTCTTCTTGTAAAAGCTTTAGTGAGTCTTAACAGGCTGAAAATGTCGTTAGATTCTTTTGTTCCACAGTTAACCCAGGAATCCTTTGAGGATATTTTGAGTACGAGTATCTGTGATGCTATTATGGATGAAACGCTTGGTGTAAAGGAATGGTTGCAGTTTGAGGGTGACAATACAAATCTTTCGATTGACTCAGTAAGAGAAGAAGCACAGCAGAAGTTATGTATGCGTGCAGTTGATTTGTATACAACATGTTTCGATCTTGCGGAACCATCAGATACTGTCGTTAATAAAGAGCCAGCTCTAAAGGCTGCTTTTGTCGAGCATGTTAGTATTAACAGTATAAATATACAGCATGCTATTATGCGTAACACAATTCGTATTGGTAGAAAAAGGTATCATGGTTACGAAGACTGGTTGAAGTATACCGGTAACGTTGTATCTGAAGTGCGACATCGTTTAACCTTAGCAGAAGATGAGGATGCAGCTATTGATTCAGTTGAAGGATCTTTAGCTTTACTTTCAGATCTGAAAGATTCATTCATTCCAATAGCTGACTGGGGTATCCCACCATTAGATAATTACACACCAATTCTTCGGCATAGACTTGTTGTGGTTGTCGGTCAGGAAAATATCGGTAAAACAAAATTTGTGATTGACAAGGCAGTCAATGTAATGAAGGCTGGTGGAAGAGTTGTTTACATGTGCGGAGAAACAACCAAGGCTAAAATTTATGCTGACATAATTGTAAATTATGTCTATAAAACATATGAGATGGCTGCAGGTTACCCAATGATCATACGCCCAGAGCACATTATTAGTGATGACATTGATGAGAATGTTAAAAAGGCTATTCGTATGACAATTGATACTATTTCACATGATGGATTACTTGTATTGAAAGATTCCTTTGATTATTCAACTTGTTATGATGAGCTTGTGAGCGAATATGAAAAACAATCATTTGATATGGTTGTAATTGATCACAGTTGCGCTTTATCCGGCAGCGTCGGTGACGGTTCGGTTAAATCTAATATTGATAGATTGGCATCTGATACTCGAGAGTTTCGTAAGAAGTATCCTGTCTGCGTGTTAGTAACTTCACATCCGTCCCAGTTGGCAAAAGACGATTTAGTAAGAGATCGGGCAAGCACAGGATCACCAACAAAGGGATCTCAGAATTTATCAACTGATGCTGATGAAGTATTCTTTTTACGTGACAATGAAACACTTAGAAAGCAAGGTTTAATAAAACTTGAGAATACAAAAAGACGTAATGCTAATTGTGCAAGCGATATTATCTTGCGTAAAGCTTATCATGTAAATGCAGTTATCTATGATCCTGAATTGCAGGCTGATTCTGAAAAAGAGAATCTGGAAAGGAAGGAAGCTTTAAGAAGCCTGACAGAAAATCTTGAGCAATTAAATGATACTTCTGATGCAGATTTTATTTAAAAATTTTTAGGAGGTTTAGTATGAAACCAATTAAAAATTTCGTTAAGTTATTTCTTGAGATGTTTGCTTGGATTTTTGTAATAGCTGTAATTTCATTAATTGTTATCAGAGTCCTTGAAAAGTTTATCGTGGTTAGTGATTTCTGGCAGGGATGCATAATGTACGCAGTAATTATGCTGTGTACAATCTTTGCGCCTAGATTTCGTAAGCTTATCTTAGGTAAACACACTATCACTACATCATCGGACACAGATACTACAACAGATGATTCTAAATAGAAAGGAGGGCAGCCGTATGGCTGCTATTTTGTTATGAGTAAAGTTTCAATGCTGACAGTAATTCCACATAATAAAGCTGTTGAATTGCTGCAAAACCGTAGTCTGCATGAGTTTAATACCATGCCACAGATTGATCAAAGAGTGCGAAAGGTTATTCGTGAGTTTATGAGTGAGAATGTCGGTTACTCTGAATTACCAATCGCTTGTTTTGGAAAATCGGATGCTAAGCATAATGTCGCTGCTGAAGATATTATGCATGTGCTTCCAGTCAACGTAAAAAATGATATCATCTTTCAGCTTGATATGCCTTCTGACATGGTTGTGTCTGTAGATTTTAATAAGCTTATGCAGGCATCAACTGATGTTAAAAATGCCGTTGATGATGATGATGCCCAATTTGTTCTTGACGAGTTCAAAGATGAGCTTCAGCTTGGTAGTAATCCAAGCACCGCTAGCGTGATCTTTATTCCATTTCTTGATCTGGACCGATGCCGCTTCTATGCTAAATTCAATAATGATTTTGGTGCAGAAGATATTGACTTCCCGACCATTGAGAAGATGGATGTACGTAAGATTACAGCATTCTTATAATAACTAAACTACAGTAAGGAGTAAATGCAATGAAGACAGAAGAATTTAGAGAGTTATGTACAAAAGAAGGTTTTGATGCCGATCAGGTTCGTGAGTTTGAACTGGCTATTAGCCATGGTTTGAATATTAAGCTGCTTGTAAATTTAGCATGTGATGCTAAATGCATGCATGAAATTATCCTTGGTATGTTACATCATGTTGATGTAAATTTATATGCCAATAAAATGTTTGACTGGGAATCCATGCGCTACATCCGTCTTGGTATGGAAGCCAAATTTGATATGGTTCCGTACGCAAATGGTAAGTATGATGCACAGCAGCTTGAATGCATCTACAATAGTTATTTACATAATCTGGATATCAGTCTGATTGCGAATCCAGAGTATGACACTGAAAAGATGTATCAGTGTTACGTTGCATTGAAAAATTATCCAAATGCTTTTAAGTCCTGGGGTGCAAAAGATTTTGACAGTTTTAGTGCTTTACAGATGTATCAGCTCACCGAGGTTGCCCGTCTTAATCTTCCTTTAGATCCTGTGGCTAATACGGAATACAACGATATGCAGATGCAGCAGATTTGTCTTGGTTTGCATTCAGGTGTTTGCATTGATGAGTACAATAATGCTTCCCTGTCTGCAAATCAAATGAATCAGATTAGAATTGGTCTGGAGCATGGAGTGGATGTTAAGGTTTATTCTGATATCAAGTTTGATGCTTTCCAGATGAAGCAGCTTCGCCTTGGTCTTGAACAGAATCTTGATGTTTCAATGTATTGCGATAAAGAGTTTTCTGGCAAAGTTATGTCTCTTATTCGCTTCGGTATGCTCGAGGGTATTGAGGTTAGTGAATATGCAACTCCAGGTATTACAGAAGAAGCTGCAACTGAGATTTATAACCGTCTAATGGATCTACAGACATCAATAGCTGGTGACAATTCTAGTGATTATGAGATTGGTGAAGCTTATCTTGACCTTTTAGGCTGGGGCTCTGGTGGATCAGACAGAGAACTGAGCGATAAACTTGCTTCTGGTGAGCATATTATTGGTATTGCCAATCCAAGCTTTGTTGAGTCACCAAGTAAAACAGAAGAGGTCGCGGATGTCTCAACTAATGATGAAAAAGCAGATGAGTTATCTGAGGATTCAGAATCCTCAGATAACTCAGAAGACTCAGAGAAAGACAAAGAGCCAGTTGAAACTGAGATTCCGGTTGATTTTTCAGGGTCTGTACAGGTACGCGAGACTTCTACAGCTGAGTTAGACCTTGGTGGGCTGCAGGATAAAATTCATACAGGAAAAACTAAAAAATCTGGAAATTCTGCACCTTCTAAGGTGAATATTTAATGAAAAGATTAACAATAGTTTATTTGTTATTTGTTCTTTCTTTCGCTTTTATTGGATGCGGGAAATCTTACAGTGATTTCCCAAATCAAATTCTTTCTTATTATGACTCATTGGGTTATGAAATTCCTGATTATAGTCAGGAAACTTTACTTGATTACAAAGTTCAGGAGGCATTAGTAAAAAGTGCTGATGAGAACAGCTTTTTACGCTTAGACTGTTGCAAGTCAGAGAAAGATGCAAAAGATATTTATAAGCATCTAAAAAAGAACAAAAATAAAAATTTAAAAATTAAGGAATCTACAAGAAACAGCAGAAAGTATCTGAGTATTAAAGATACTGATTCTTCTTACTTGGTTTACCGGTTTGGTTCCAATATTGTAGTATTCTGGAATTATAAAGATAATGAATCAAAAGCAACATTTTTAGACTGCATTGACTCATTGCAATAAATGCGGGTAGAAGCGTGTAAAAGCGCTTCTACTTTTTAAAGGAGATTATTATGCATAAATTTAAGGGTGTTCTGATCACCAATGAGATAAAAAACTTACAATGGCACAGAATTGAGGGAAAACCTGAAATAGCATATACATTCAGTGATGCATCAGACGATTACTGTATTTTGTCAAACAGTATAGATGAAATGCTTATAACTTCCGATGATGAAATTACACCAAGTTTATTTAGTTTAGATTTCTGGATCAATGGAAGTACAGAAGGTTGCCAATTAACTGTAGATGATTTACGACAGTGCTATGAAGACGATGTGTATGCTGCTTATTCCATGTATAACTTTGATTCTGCATGTTTTCTTGTGAGACATGATTCGTCAGTATGCATACCTGTTCCGGAAAGTTATCAAGAGAAACTTCGAAAGTTTTTCTTCGGTGATCCTAATTACACAAAGCCAACGTTATCCGAAATATTTGAAAGTTCTGGACTTGTTCAATTAAATGGCGAATTCACTTTTGTGAATTACTCAGCAGATCGTGCGGAGTTAGTATTTCGAAATTCTGATTTTCATTTTACTGATGCTAAACCAATTTTTGTTACACAAAATTGCACGTCTGAAGTACATTCTCTTTATTATGATAAAGACCAGGAAATAAAGAATGATATTATAGACTATCATTACAATCCAACTGGGATTTTATGTATGGATTTAAATTATCGTTATTTGTACGTTTTGTATGAAGGCCCAAATGGGCCTGCTGTTTCATTTGTGAATTACCAGTTTGGTACATTTTACTTTAAGGGTTATTTCTTTATTATACAAAATAATATTGCCATTAAGATTCCATGTCAGGAATCAGATTTTTCTGAAGACAACCATATCAGGTATCTACGGTTTTCTGATTTTACTCTTGAGTGTGCACTTAGAAATGAAAACTCAGCTTATTTTCATGTTGCAGGTTTTATACGTATCAATGAACGAGGAGAGGAAATAAGATGGGGCGGCGAACCTTGGTCGACGTCTGATTTACAGCAGGCTGGAATGGATCATGATCTTACAGATCATTCCATTACAATGGAAAAGTACACTATGGATTCATCATCTGACACGGCTACCGAGGATCTACAGCCAGTGAAAACTCTGATAAGTAAATCACCAGATTCGTACATGCAGGATAATGATGATTCTGAAAATTTAAATGATGAACTTTCAGATTTAGATGATGCCGAGTCAGAAACACAAGTTGAGTATTCTGATGAGATTAATCATGAAGTATATATGGAACAGTCGGACAATACTGATCAGGAGGTGTTAACAGAGTCCTCTGATTCTGCAGCTTTTTCCGATAATGAGCAGAAAGAACCAGTGATTAAAGCTGGTATTGAGTTTACTGACAGCTTAGATGATGTTAGTAAGTTAGATCCATTAACGCTTTTTAGAAATGTAAATATTGAAAAATTACAATCTATTTTATTAGATTCCACATTAACAATTTAAGAAAGAGGTATTAAGATGAGTAATCCAAGAAAAATGATGTTATTTAACTCTGATGAGGCTACTTCAGTGACGACTGTTCGTAATGATGTTGCTAAAGACTCCTCTATTAAGAATGTTTTTGGTATTGACTTAGGTACAACTAATTCTGCTATCAGCATTGTTAAAACTGGAGACCCAGAGATCATCCATTTAAATAATGGAAGGGACACGCTTCCTAGTTGCGTGATGTGGAAAGATGGTAAGTTTATTGTTGGTGATGAAGCTTACAACAATAAAGGTCTTTCAAATGTTCAATATTCCGTAAAACGTCTGATGGAAGATCCTAGTGCTACAGTTACATTTAAAGATGGTGAAAATGAGAAAGTCATGACACCAACAGAAGTGTCTGCCGAGATTCTTAAAGGCATCGTGCGTGCAACAGATGGGTTGTATGGTACTGTACATGACGTTGTTGTTACAGTACCTGCGTATTTCAATGATATAGGAAAGCGAAACACAATGAAAGCATGCGAACTTGCAGGCTTAAATTTAATAGCGCTCGAAAATGAGCCAAGTGCTGCGGCTTTAGACTATACACCACCAGCTGATAGAGATACTGAGGATGTTATTATTTATGACTTGGGTGGTGGTACATTTGACATTACACTTGCCAGCATAATTAAATCGAAAGCCGATGATTTTGATGCTTATGAATTCGATAACACTACGAAATCTTCAGCTTCTAAAATTATTAAACCGCTTGCTCTAGGTGGTGATGGCCATCTTGGAGGAGATGACATTGATGATGAACTTTTAAAAATTGTACTTAAGAAAATGGGCATTGATCAGTTTGATTTGTCTGAGCGTGAGCGTAAGATTTTCACTGCTCGATTGGAGCGTTTAAAGAAAGCTGGAATTGATCAGACTTATGAGTCTGAATTTGAAGGAGATCTTTTAGACGGTACACATTTTTCAAAGAAAGTAATAATTGGTCCTGATGACTTTGAAGCAGCAACACTTCCTATTTATAAGAAGACACGTAAAATTATGAATTCTGTTTTAGCAGAGGTTCCAAACTCAGCTGCTAAGATTTTACTTGTCGGAGGAAGTACAAAAAATCCGATTATTCGCGAGATGCTTAAGAAAGATTATCCGGAGTTTGAATTAAGTTCTGCTTTGAACCCTGATCTTGTTGTTGCAACAGGTGCTGCTGTCAAGGGAAGAATTATGAAGTATGGTGATAGCAATATCGCTTCTTTCGATATTTTGCCAATGACAATTGGTGTATTGGAAGGCTCTAATACCATTATTCCTGTTATTGAAAAGAATGAAGAACTTCCAGTTAGTAAGTCACGCCAATTCACTACACAGCATGATGATCAGACTGAAATGAGAGTCGCAATTTATCAGGGTAATTCACTAAGCAAACTTGATTGCGTTTATCTTGGTGATCTCATTATTACTAATATTCCAAAGGCTAAAGCAGGAGTTCCTTACTTAAGCGTAACACTTACAATCACAGCTAACAATGTTTTAATGTGTGAAGCTACAATTGATGGCATTACAAAAACATTACAGTTGTACCTTAACAGTGATACTACAAATGAAGTTAAGGAATATTCAAAAGATGATAAAATGATGATCCGCTGGCGTGCTTATGCTCAGGATTTAGGTGGAGAGTCTGGTGCAAAGCTTAATGATCTTTTGGATCAGTATCCAATATCCGTTACAAAAGATGAGATCAAAGCATTCATTCGATCAACAAGAGAGGGAAAATAATGATAACAGCCGATAAAGATTTAGCTAGAAAGGTTGTTGATGAAATGGGCCAGCTTGCAGAGTCAAATCCCGCAAGCCGCTACTCATTCATTCATTTCTGTGAGGAAAATAATCTCTTTAATGGAAATGATAAGCATTTAAATTCTGGTGATTTATTTATTTGTTGTCCTTTTCACACAGATGAATCACCATCACTAGGAATTAATTTGGATAAGCATGTTTGGCACTGCTTAAGTTGTAATCGTAGTAATGTCCATGGTGGTTATGGTAGTTTTATTGATTTTGTTGTTGAGTATAGAAATTATACGGAGGGTGCAAATGTCACCTATTATCAACAAATCAATGAGTTTTTAAAAACCGATCCAGTCTTACAAAATACTCTTGGGGTTTCTTCTATCTTTCGACAGGAGAAACCCCAAGATGCGTTTAATGGTGCGTCCTATAAACGATTTAAATACAAAGCTTCTAAGCCAAGCACTTACCCAGAGCTTGCAACCTTTATGAAAAATAAAAAATATGATAAAAATACTATTATTTTTGCAATGCTTCAAATGCAGACAGGTATTTCACCTGAACTGATCTATGATAGCATAACACAATCAAAACCTGTACTTCAAAAAGATGAAAAAGCATTACCAGAGTATGATCTTGATGCCATGCTTGCATCAGATGAAGTACAGAAGATAGGAGACTTTTAATGAGAGGTACAACTATACAAGGCGTTGTTGCATTACCAGGCACAGGTAAATACATTATTATCAGACCGCAATCTGTTAAAGAATTTTCTTTGACATTGGATCCAAAAACGCATTGGTATCTTGGAATTGACCAATCAACATCATGTACCGGTTTAACTTTTAAAGCAGCCAATAATAAATTTGTTGTCCTAATAGATGTGATTCGTGATAAGTATATGCAGAAAGATGATTATTTCAAGGATTTACGAAAAGTCATTATGAATACAGCACGTGATCAGCAATTCGATTTAGTTGTAAATGAGAAACCTGTACCAAAGAAATGCTTTGCTCACGCAAGAGACACTTTACTTGAATTACTTGGTAGATTGAATGTATGGATTGAGGATACTCCAGAATTTGAAAATGCTCAGCATGGTGCAGTGTTTCCGCAAACATGGAAATCACAAGTAATGGATAAAAGTAAGGGTAAAAATCGATCAAATATTAAATCAGAGGTTGCTTCTGATTTAGTTGATAAATACCCAGAACTTAAATATTATTATGATTTTTATCATACTGATGATTACGATTCGTTTGATTCATTAGGCATTCTTGATGGATACATTTCGTATGCCTTTACTTCAGATGGTTATCCACAGATCCACGGTAGTAAAGAGAAGCGGCATGCTTCGGTGGTTCTTTATGATTGGATAGATATTGATGATTCGTTGAGCTTCGAGCAAAACATTGAAACTGCAATTGGTGATAACATTTCAATTTTCCAGCCGTACATCTTAAGATACAATGTGAAATATTCATTACATGATAATATTCGCATGGCAAGTAGTAACTTTGGGTGTGTTGCCACATTATTACCAAAGTCTGAGCTGGCACCATTTAGATGGAAATTTGGTATTGATCCGGAGATGCCTGGCAAGGCATTAATGGCAATAATAATGAAGCGTGGGGATTTTTCTGCAGCATTATTAAGAAATATCAAAGAGGTTTATACATGGAATGAAGAGGTGTTTGATGAATGATTGAATTTGTTTCAGTTTCACAAGCTTCGATTATGCAGTCGGATATGCTAATTTTGGCAGAGACTACTTATGATGAGAACATCTTAGGGAGCACAGCTCCTTGGATTGTATTACCTTATTTGGCAAAACCTTACGAAAGTCAGGCAGATTGGGATATTAGTAATGATCATAGTGAGTCAGAATATATAAGTTCTATTTCAAACTCAGCAGCTGCTAATGCTGCTTTAACTGCAATAGTTAACTTGTCAAATCAAGGAAAACATATTTTTATTGGTTGCTATGATTACAATGTGAAACGTTCACATTTATCTACATTATTTGATATAATGGAGGATTTGTTCTTAGAAGAAGCTCCTGAGCTTCGTATGATGGGAGGCTAAATGTTTTATTTCGTTAGATTTCTTATTGATTTGATTTACGTTGCTGCTCTGTATTTCGGTTTTATTACAGGGCAGCGTATTGGTATGAAGTATATGTTTACAGACATGTACATTGCAAAATTATATTGCGGTTTTATAGGTATAGCAGTTGTAGTTTTTATCTATTCCAAGATCAAATCGACTGTTATTTTCTTTTTAAAGGCAATTGGGTTGTATTCTGTAGCAACGAATACTTCCGGCGTTGAAGCTTTTAAAAGCGTAATGAAGAGATTTGATAAGGTAATTGGTGTTGCCGCTGCGACAACAATAATCACTGAAGCTGTTGAGGATGTGAAAGGTGCAATGGTTAAAGATGATTCCAATGTGGGGACAATAACTAAAATGTTTCCAGTTCTTGAGAATCTTCCATTTTCTGGAGTAATTGATTTTGTAGGATCTTATTACGCAAAATCCTTCACCTATTTAGACGAATGTATTCTTGCATACTCTTTTGCAATGGATAAACCTATTTTGCAATCAATAAAAGATGCCTTTTTACAATTTTTGAAGAAATCGTATAAAATAATTGGAAAACTAATAATTTCTAATATTGTCATGACTGTAATAAATATTTTTATTGCCATTGTCGGAATTATTTTCTTCATCCAGAGAGTTCATGTTTCTTTATATAATATTATAATTTTTTATATTGTGATCAGGACTATTATGTACATCATAGATGATGCTTTTGTTGAGCCTTTTTTGCTCAAGAGTGTAATCGTAGAGTATGTAAGTGGTGTACCGTCAGCTGAAGATGAGTTTGAAAAGAATTTTGACAAATTGAATGCTTCTGCTGAGGATGAAGCAGCTCCGGTCGACTCAAATCAAGATTTAGAGGAAGCTGCAGAGTCTATAGGTGAAGCTGCAGGATTGTCTGATGAATTAAATGCCTTATTACAGCTACCTGCTGTAAAGCGTTTGATGAATATGACTTCCTTGAATCATAGAAGAAAGAAATATAAGGAGGATGCTAATGACTAATGAAGAATTACAAGAAGTTCTGGCTAACAAACCTTTCTTGACAGATATAAAATTGCGTATTAAATATGCCGTCTTTATTGCATTAATTCAGCGTGGATGGAAAGGCGTTAGAACTTCATTCTCTGGAGTGTTAACAAAGAATGATTTTGTTCTCACTTTGTACAAGTCAGATGCCTCAACACTTGAAATGCAAAAACCTTCTAATTACTTAGTTCCGGCTGCTGTAAATCTTTTCAATTTTCCAAATACTACATGGGTTCTTGAAAGATATAATAAGATTTATGCATCTGGTAGAATGCAGAGTGTTTGGGATTTTCTGTATGATAAGCCTGAGTTAATTGATGAATCACCGACCTTTATTAAATTTATTAATGAGGTTGATGAAATAGCAAATAAGCAGGAATTAGAACTACAATCGCTTGGTGAACTTTATGAAGATTCAAGTACATATCAGCATTATAGTTTTCATCAATCTTCAAAATCAATTATTGAGACTGGAATGTTTTATCCATCCGTTGGTTTTGCATCAGTACTTGCCGGAATGCCTTATAAAATACTTAGCACTGGAGAGGATTCTTTAGGGGGAAAATACTTTGTTTTGCAAAAAATGCAGTCAGCTGATTTAGAGCCAGTTAATGTTACTGCAGATGCATTTCAGCAACAGTATGCTGCAGGTACAGTCATTCCAATTGAAGCTACACCAGTTCAGTCATCAGAAACTTTGAATCTTGTTAAAGCACAAGGTACTGCTATGAGTGGGTTACCACCTATTATTCAAGGATTAAATTTTTCGCTTGACAAACAAAAAGTGATTGGTGAAGCCATTAAAGATAATCTTTACATAATTCCATTACTTCTTGTTCCTGATAATATGGTACAAAGTGTTTTAGCTTTGCTACACTCTTGTCAAGAATACTATTACCTGAACAATCTACCTCATGACTCGGAACTTATCAATGTGTTAATTGAGTATGCACGTGCGGGCTTATCTATTTGGATGCCATTACAAACTGGTGACGCTTCCGAAGCAAAATTTGAATTGAATGAGTTATTGGAGAATATTGTTTATGACAAACAACAATTTACTTCTGAATATGGTGCCGATGTAGCAACATTACTTACTTTTGCAAAAACATATTGTACTCCACTGACACCGTCTGCCGGCGTTAGTGCTAATTATTTGTATTTACAAATGATGATTGAGAAGAAAGAATTGTTAAATGTATGCAGTAGCATGATATCAGAAACAATGACTGACTCATCAGGCCGCTTGTTTTTACATAAGGTCTATATGTCTTTTGAAGCAAAAAATGAATTACGTTCTTTCTTTTATGAAGAGGGTATGTCATCTTATTTAGATAATGCACTGAATGATATTATCTATTTATGCTTTGATTGGAAAAGTGGTTTTACTATTAAGTGTAAAGACTATTCTTTAGTACGAGTACCATGCGGGTATAAGGTCTTAAATGCAGATGGTTTGCCAACTGGTTTTATTTTAAAAGTAAATAATAGTATATTCACTTATGGTGATTTAAAAAAGTTGGGGTGATGCAATGAGAAAAATCAAGTTTATTGTAGTTACAAGTTTGTTCATATTCATTTTATCATCTTGTGGATCCGACAAGCTTGAAGTGACACATTATTTATTGAATTCTGAGCAAAAATATACTATTGATGCAACAAAGAAATCATTGACTGATTTTACTAATTTATATCCAAAAGATACACGTTCTGGTGCCCAGAAATTATTAGAATCACTGCAAAATGATGTGCATTTGCAAGAGTCTGAGATGAAGCCAGAAGGTTTTGATGTCGGTACACTATCAATAACTTCTATTGAGCCAAAATATGACAAACTAATTATGACACTTTTATCATCTGTAAGTGTAAAAAATTTACAGATGATTTTTGAATATGATACAGGTGATATTGAGAAAGCTAAGGTCATTTATGTGCCATCTGGGTATCGTATACAATTTTGCATTGGTCTTCCAACAAATGCAAAACGGATCAGATTACGTAACTTTACATCTGAAAAAGCAGATTATACATTTGTGAAAACTGCAGAAGTTTTCACAGAAATTACAAATCAAAGTAGTATAAAAGCAAAGAGACTTTCAAATAATACTATATGGTTTAATGATAAACCGGGTTATTACTTTATTACAAGTGAGTATGACAAAATACTTGATGAAGTGCATTTATCGGGTAAAGGTTCATTCGTAACAGCGAATGGTTTTTATAAAATAATACGTGTGGAGGTTGATTATGGGAAGTAGTTTTTCACCAGATAGATTTGGAGCTTTAGTAAATGCTAGCGTTAATGCTATCAATGAAGCTACTCTTAATACAGCGCAACCTAAAAAGATGACTTTTGGCAAAGACGATTCAGACAGCAGTGGCATTGCAACAGATATGAAAGAGCCAGATGATCTCAATGATTTAGAAGATCTCGATGACCTTGATGATCTCGACGATCTCAATGATCTCGAAGAATCTGATACTTTAGAAGATTTGGGCAATATTGATGATACAGGTACATCAGAAACATCAGAACTACAACGAACTAGTACGGAATCAGTTGATGATCCATTTGCAATACCTTTTAAAACTTTGGATCAAGACAGTAGTAGTAAAATTCCAGATTATTCCATGTCAATTACAGTCGCAAGAGATCAGTGTACTGAGCGTAAAGTATTTGAGAACTTATTTGATGAATTCAAAAGTAAATTTGAAACATCATTTTTGATAACTAAGGATTGTAATTCTTTTTTAGATTTATGGAATAAAAATTTTATTGCATTTCAAACACAGTCAGAGGTAGAAGCCTTTGATCGCCTAGTTGCAATGTTTTATCATATCAATTGTTCAAATTTGACTGTTGCACAAAAATTACTAGAATTAAATAGTACATCAGTCATAGAAAAATTAAGCCAGTTATGCAGAGATATAACAGTGGCAGATGTTGAAAATCCTGATCAGGCAGTGGCGCAGGTTGATCAAATACAAACTAACGAGCAAACTGAAGTTTTAAATGTCACTTCGGATTCTATCACTGAGTCTGCATCGGAAGCTATTGAAATTCAGACTGAAAAATCAGCAGATGAAGTTTCAGAGGTTAGGGCTTCAACTTCTCCTGATAAATTAAGTAAAAAGAAGAAATTACAGCTATTTGCTGAAATGGCATTATATCAACTTGCTTCTGAGGACAAATTGTCTCAAGTTAATAGCATGCCTACACTTCTAAATGGTATTAATGCATTATCAGGATTACTACAACATGGTATTCTTGATAAAACTGAGTACGTAAAGTTTTTACTTTTTATGTTAAACACAAGAGAGATTGTCTTAGACACTGAACTTGTTGAAAAAACAAAAAAGTTCAATACTTATGTTCAGGCTCTAATCTGTACTAAGTTACATTTGCAGTATAATTTGAATGACTTTGACGATTCATTTATGCTTGTCAGCAAAACCAATGGTAAAATAACAATTTTACCACTATGTTATCTGCTATTTAACTGGAGAACGATTTGTGCTTCATTCACCAATAAAGCTTTAGCCCGTGATATTCCTTTTAATGGCATGCATTTTTTATTAGTGACTCCAGACTCATCTGTTAAGATGACAAATGTTCAACTTCGAAAGTTGAAATCAAATTTAACTTTATTTGCTGAATCATTTGTATCAACTGCAGATGCCTATTTTGATTTAACTGGTTCTTTCGAGAATTTTAGAGTTAATTATACAAGCAATGATATTGACAACATCAGATTTATTTTGAAGCAACGGAATATTCCTTCTGCTTATAAATTAATGACGTCTTGCCAAAAAGCTATAGTTGATATGGTACTAGCTTATATAGAGCAGTATCAGAGTTTTCTGATTCCATTTTTTTATTCTTCTCAGATAACAAATTTACCTGCAATCCGTTTAAGTGTACTAGTGCAGGATAATGCAATGGCAATATACCAGATTATAGCATCATTAATGCATTACATTAACACAAGCATCAAAATTCATTTAGTGAAAGCTAATGCTGAATTTGCAAGTTTTAGGCTTGCCGGCGATGGTATTCCAAATTCAAATCTCTCGTTAACAACTGGTGATTTCTTAAAACAATTTACAATTGTTATGGGTCATTCACAGCTGAGTTCTGAAACTTTTGTAACAATTGAAGATGGCACGATGATAATTACATTCAAAAAATAAGTATAAACACCTCCATTTTTGGACACTGTTAGGTGGAGGTGTTTATCATGTATGATGAGAATTTAATTCCACAGATAAAAGCAGAAACAGACAATACAGTAAAATTACAATTAGTTGAGAAAATGTATATTTCAAACTTGCATCTTATTAGAGCGATTGCAAGTGAGCAAAGCATTAGCCAGGACGATTTTTATGATTATCTACAACTGGGATATTCTGCTCTGGCTGATGCAGTTGATGTATATTCTGCATCAAGCAATTTTTCTTTTCTTTCTTACTTTCGTAGGATTTTTAAACATAAAATTTTTTTATTTAATCTTGAATTTCGATATCCATTTAGGATAAAATCTCGTGAGAGTTTAAGTAATTATAGCAATCTTTTCACATCTTATGGTACAAATTTACAAGATGATTTGCTTCCAAGTGATCATTACAATGATGTTGATTTAAATTGTTACTGCACTGAGAATAGAATTATGTCTGAAACAATTATATCTATTTTAAAGGATGAGCTTGATTCAGTCCAATTTAGTGTTATTGTTGAAACATTTTGGTGTTCAATGACCAAGAATGAGATAGCTATTAAACACAGTACGTCTTATAGCAGAGTTAGATGCATTTATTTTTCCGCTTTGCGAAAATTACGTAAAAATAAATCACTTTATTATATTGCTTCGGACATGTTTGGTATCAAATGCGCAGTACATTAAAATAAATAAAAACCGTTACTATTTATTAAATTTTTTATAGGAGATTGTGTAAATGAGTGATTCTAATGTACGACAAAAAATAAATTTCAATTTTGTTTCTAAGGTTTTAGGTCTTACAAAAGATGAAATTGTAGCTTATCCAGAAAATGAATTTTGTGTATATTGGTTCTTAAAAAGTAACCATTTGACTGATCTTATTTTAAGTTCTGATGAAATTCAGAAGTTGGATTCTTGCAATCTTTTTAAATCTGCAGCACTTCTCCATAGTCTTACAAAAATGACTAGTGCTGATTTATTAAGATTAAAATTCAATGATTCTTTTGCCGTTCTGGCATTGAATAGAATTTTGGATATGAATAATTGTGAAACACAGAATGCTTCATTTACTAATTGGGATGCTGATGTTAATTGGTTTTCAATTCAGTATGGCTGCTTTAGTATTAACTTGCCAAATTATTTATGGTGGTATGCAACTGATGCTGTACAAAAAATTGTTGGGCAAAATGATTTCAGCTTACAGACAACTATTTTGTCTGGTGTACCAATTATAATGCTTAGTTTTTGTGGTTTTGATTTTCCAGAATCATGTAAACAAGTTATCAATTTTAATTTAATCAATACTGTAGATCCACTTTTACAGTGTGTCGATACATTCCTAGGTCTTGGTCTGACTAATGAAAACTTTACATATTTTGATAAGGTAACTTCTTTATACTTCATCATGCAGATGTATGAATTAGACGGTATGTGGAAGCTTGCATTATTATCTACGTTACGTGACAATTTGGTTAGGATTTATTCGCCAGGTGAAACGTTTTTTGAGACAGTTTTCAGATGCTTGCAATTTGATATTTCTAAGTTTTCTGATGGGATTAATTGTCAAGCTATTAATAACAAGCTACTGTGGAATGGCAAGCAGTTCAATTTAATTGATTATGTGAAGAATCCGAGTGGATTCATAAATAATTTGAAGGGAGGCCTTTAAATGCTAAAGAAATGTATAACTTCATTACTAGTGCTTGCAGTTTCAGGATCTTTAGTTTCCTGTGCTGGTGTACAAAAACAGCAGGCGCAAACTGAAGATGCAACTGTTGATCGTGCCAACATTTCATTTAGTATTGACTCTACGGAGGCAGAAGTTAAGTCTACTGATACAGGTAATTTTGCTTTGCATGAACTTGTACCCATTACAAAGGATGGAAAAACCGTAGCTTTTCTGAAGTTAAATCAATCAGAACGATTAGGAATTTCTGACTGGAGTAGTTCACAATCAAATGATAGTGGATTAAAATTTAGTTATACTTTTAATTTTAAAGTCAGATATTTAAATAGACTTGATAATGGTGAAATGCTTACATTTTATGTAAAACCAAAGTTTGTTGATATTTCTACAGGTAAAGATACAGGAATTCCGTGTATTGTTGGTTGGTCTGGATTTCCACAGACGGCAGTTTTTGATAAGAAAATTTCAAGTACCTATATAGAGTATGGGGTACAGCCAATTAAGAAAATGTCAAAAAACACAAGGTTAGTCGCTGATATAACTGATTCAGCTGGTAACACTTATGACAGTGTTACATTTGAACATTCAGTTTTGGCAAAAGCTATTAAAGGTCCATCTTTGAGATCCAAAAATGATCTTGTAACAATTATTGGTGCTAGTGGCGCAAAATATGATATTGGTATTTATGATGTATTTTTAGAGCCTTGTTTTACAGAAATGTATAATTTCACGGATCCAGACCAGGTTCAGGAAGTTCCAAGATCGAATACCTTGATGTTTAATTATTATGTGAAATATTTACGGGCACCAACTAAAAGTATTGAAGTAAGTAATATTGACAATAGTAAGAAGTCTAAACTATTGAGTACAGATTTGACTATTGGAGTTCAAAGTAATGCAGATGATACAGTATATTACGATCGTAGTACCAGATTGACTAGATGGAAATATTCAGATTCTTTGAAGCTTGAATATTTCTGTGTGAATAAAAGGTATAATTTACATCCGAAGACATATGCTTATTACACAGAAACTCGTGAGATTTCAGATTCATTTTATACAAGTACGGACCACATAAGATTTTCTCTGGAGTTTAATTCTGAGGCACTTGCAATGAAGCCAGAACAGTTAATGAAGTTTAATGGCAGATTTATTGTATTTGACAGGACTCCTAAGAAGAGATCTTTGGTTTCAAAGAAGACTCATAAGAGTCCTTATGCAGCTTATACTTCTGATAAGAATTTTGAATAGGTGTTGATAATGAGAAAAAGGATAATTTGTATAATCTTGGTTTTATGCCTTGTGATCCCTCTTGCACTTGTTTCTTTAGTTGGATGCGGATCTAAAAAAATAAATGCTGAAAATGCTGTTAAGCAGATAGAGACATTTGCTACCTCAGAAAATTCAACAACTGAGCAAATGCTTGGTTCATTGAAAAATGGTCCTTCTTACGATGCATGTCTTCAGTATTTAAAAACTATAAAACTATCTGATTTTTCAAGTTCATCAGATGAAAATAAACAGTTAGTTGCTACATGCATTGTCAGTATTCCAACTGTAGATTCAATAAAAGTAGCTTTAAATACTTCTAAACATTTTAAAGAAGAGTATAAAGCTGTTTCTAAAGACAAGAGAAAGGAGTGCATTTATGGATACTTGACAAATATTTTGCTAAGTTCCGATTCATTAAAATTTACAGAGACTAAGCTAAAATGTTCCGGTGTTGATGAAAAAACAGTCATACAGAGTTTGGAACAGCAGTTTGACAGCTCATGCCAGGCTGCATTATCAACATTTGCTTTAACGGAATTTTATACAGATGAAGCAAATGCTGGCGAAATTACAAAAACAAAATTTGTTGAAGCATCAGATTTTTCTGACTTTGTTGTTAAAATAAACAAAAACAGAATTTTAATTAGCAATGTAAAAATAAGTGAAAACGATGATGCTTTGAAACAACTAAAACAGCTTAGTCAGAATAATGCTCTGATTAAGATCAGGTCTACAGATAGCATTTACTTTATTCAATATGATGTGACTAACCTGTCACCTACAACTATTACACTTGAGAATTATTTTACTCTTGGTAATCAGAATAAGTGTATGTTTACAAATTCAGGATTTCATATTGAAGGCTTAACAGCTTCTGTTAAGCTAAAACAGGGTGTAACAAGTTCATTTTGTTGTGCTTTGGTAGGTGATGCTTCTAGCCAATTATATTATTATAACAAAGATTTAAGAGGAGCACGTCACTGGAATTCATTAACAGTGACTAAATAGTTTGTTACCTGAGAGTGTAAAAGCTCTCAGGCTTTTTTAATTGGAGGCATATTATGAATACTTTGGTTTACGTTGATGCAGAAAATGTTTCTTTCGCAGATTTTAAGGATTATCTTGATTTAAATCTTGCAGGTAAGATGTTGCACGGTAAAGTCTATGGTAACAACGAGATTTTAGGAGATTCTGTTTCAGATTATCTCAAACTCGGTTTTGATTACATTGATACTTCTAAGTTGTCATCATCTTCAAAGAATGTTGCAGATATGAAAATTTTAACTGATTGCGCATTTGATGTTTTGCAGACGTATAATGGAACAAATATTGATGTTGCGCTGATAACAAAGGATTGTGATTTTCTTCCATTGGTTTACAGATTAAATAGTATGAAGATCCCTGTTACAGTGCCAATGATTGGTAAAGATGAAGTCATGACTGTCCCACAGTCAACGGTCACAAAAGCTTTAGAGGCTGCTAATTACAAACCAATGGAATCCGATGCTTGGATGGTTCAGCAGACGGATTATGCTTATAATTTATTGAATGGGTCTATTGATTATAATATGATTGATAGATATTTTAATCGCAAGCGAGTACGTTTTATTCATGCAATTGCAGAAGATAACCCGGAATTGGCCATGAAGCTTGATAGTATTTCAAAGGCTAATTTTAGCGCTAGGTCTATTTTTAAGGAATTGCGCAAAAATCGTTGTAGTAATGATTGCATACTTTTGTACCTCAGCATTTATACGAATAAGTATTTTGGTAAAGCTTTTAAGCCTAATGAGCTTAAAAAGTTTTTTCTGAAGCTTTCCTAGTTTAAAGTTTTAGTGATGTTTATTAAATTGAAGGAGGGGTAATTATGCCAGATAACCCAAAACAATTATCACTTTTTTCAGAGGAGTCGGAAACGGCTCCTCTTTCTGCGTCTAGTGGTGACACCAAAGTTATTGATGATTCCAAGAATTTAAGTGATGTAACTCCAAAAACAGCAACAAGATACATTCCCATAGCTATGTCATTCGATTCACCAGCAGAGCACACTGAGGAAGTTCAATTTGGTACAAAGCTACAAAAGGAGAAAGTATCTTCAGATTCAGCGCATGAGACAAGCGCAGAAACGCCACAGAAAATCTTTAAACCTACAGAGATTGCTGCAAAATCTGCTATGGTTATCAATGCAATGAAAGCAATTAAAGATCAAAATTTAGTTGTACCTAGTATCGATAAAATTGTATTGAATAAAGATTCAAGTATTAATAAGGAAGCTACAGCTGAAGCAAAACTTGATTCATTATCAAGCATAACGGATGGCTTGAATAAAGTATTTAATGATTTAAGTCGTATTGCAAGTATTGACAAAGGTCTTGAAGATAATATTGATGCAGAGATCAATAATAAAGTAAGACAACCTGTTTATCTACATTTTATGGTAGGTGATATTGTCATCAGTGAGTTTTCAGGGTTTACTGGTGACAAATTAATGCTGCCTACTGTAGCACAGATCGGTGAGAAAATGGGGCCATCCTGGAACACTGCACAATTTATTGGTTGGGATTCAGATGGTATTGCTCATGCAAATGATGATATTCATGCTATCTTGAAGAAGGTCTATCATGTTAAGTTTTTATTTGATGGTAACTTGCTAGAAATAATTGATATTCCAGATGGGACAAAGACGATAAAAGCAGTCGAAAATAACATAGATCATCTAAATTTAGTAACACCATTATTAGTAAATTATTCGATCTTTTGTGCAACTAAAATAATAACTGGTGATTCAGTTATTAATATTCAACCAATAACAGATAAGGCCAAACGAACGGCTATAAAATCTGTAATTGTTGTGTTTGCAGTTCGTCCATCTACACTTGGCTTGGATATTTCTACTATGAGTAAGGAAGAGCAGCAACGCGCAATGATTATTCAAAAAGTTACAGTTCCTTTCGGTGCAAGTGTTGATCCACCATCTGAAGAGTTACTGGCAGAGCATGGACTCCAGCTTCCTTTTGATGAGTATTATTATTGGTCTTCTGACCTGACTTGTATAACAAACAATGTAGTAATAAAAGCAGAACCATTATCTGCAGCAAGGAAATCAACAAATCTTATTAATGATTTGAAAGAAATGTCGGCAGATGAATGGTTGGATACTGGAAAAGAAATGGCAACACATGCTTTGAATGCAATAAAGTATCCTGCATTAATTTACATGGAACATAAACTAATAAAACAATTTGAATCAGGTAAGTTGTTAAAAACACGTGATTTTGTATTTTTAAGATATCATGGCGACCTTATGTTTTATAAGTACACTGGTGTTAAATCAGTTATTGAGATTCCAGCTGTCGTTAATGGGATGTATGTAAAGCACATTCATCCGCATGCTTTTACGCAGGGTCCTTTTAACCCTTTGAATTTGTTTAATAAACATAAATTGTTTTCAACTGAACATCTTAGTTCATCTGCTGGCAATATGACTCAGTTGATTTTACCGAAAACTATAAAATATCTTCCAGCAAACTTTTTATATCATGTTAATGCTGTAGAGCTTCTTATTGTACCAGAATCAGTGTCTGAAGTGTCACCAAATGCTTTCGCTGGCTCATCACTATCAGAGATTTATTTTAACGGGGTTTGTCCGAAGGGATTTTGTCGAAAAGGGCTAAATGCAGATATTTTTGTACGTCGTAAAGCTTATAAAAGCTTCTTTAATTCATAGGAGGTAAGACTATGCAAAAGAAAGTTTCTTGGAAAGGAGTAATTATGACTGGCATTGCTTATGCAATTACATGTGCAATTAATGCAATTGGTAATGCCATTCAATCACTTTTCAGTTATATTCCTGTAGTTGGGACTGCTTTAGGGACTGCTTTTAGTGCTATTTTTCATCTTATCGGATTGCTACGATATCCTTTAGGGTTAGTGCTTGTCATATTACTAATTATTAATCTTATTAAAATTGTTTCAGCATTGATCAAAAAGAAGAAGATGCAAAAGCAGCAAATTGCGATAGAGAATGCTGCACTTAACCAGCAAATTCCTAATCAGGCTACATCTGCAGATCAGCCAAGTGTTGCAACACATGGAATAAATCCAACTAGAATGGATTTTTAATTTGTAACATTATTTATAGTTACTAATTCCTTGCTTTTATACATGAAATGAAAGCAATTTTCATAAATTTTTGGAGGATGCGCAAATTTTGAGAAATGAGCAAAATAAAATAAATTTACCTGTAATGAGAATATTATTTATTATACAACTTTGTGCAATAAGCTTATGCACTGGATGCTCATCTGTTAATTCAAATACAGAATCTGTATCAATAATGACTGAAGATACAGAAGATTGCATTTCTCTTGATAAAATACAGCCTCCAGAATTTATGAAGAAGTTTGCCATATTGTATTGCAACAATATGGCCACTGATTTGTATTGGGGTTATGCAGAGAATGAAATTACTGATGGGTATTTTTGGACAACTTCTAGTTATCCTGGGTTTAAATATACAGTTATTATTCAGTTTGACTATTTTAAAGAAACTAATAGTTTATCTTTAAAGACAAAATATGGACAGTATGTTTATACTCTAGATTCAGTTTATCCTGCTTTTATTGAAGATAATGAACTAGTTAATAAAAATACCGGAGATAAAGTCAATTTATTAGATCCTAAAACTGAACGCTTAGCTATTTACAATTCTGTTACTAAGAAGGTTTTCCAATACACATTAAAGAAAGGAACTACAATCAACATTGAATAATTTAAGAATAGTAAACATAATACCAGATTCTATTGTTTCACTTATTGGCGATCGAGATCATCATCTGTATCAGGTATTATCTGTGATTCACTCAACTTATGATAATTACGTTCTTTTGAGCTTAGAAGATCAGTGTATACGCTTTTGTTCTTTTGATGATATAAGATTAGAACAAGCTGTTTGTACCAATTTTGTTTGTGATGCCAATGGGAATGAGGTGCAGATTGAGAAAACAGCCGGGTGATGACAATCTTATTAGTTCATACGTCTTTATTGTGGCAATGTCAGTTATTATCTGTGTAACATGCGTTACACATCATAATCCAATAATCCCTGTTATTGTTAGCGGTAAATCAATGGAGTCCTCATTGCATAATAATGACAGAGGTTTTGTATTTCGGTTTGGAAAAATAAACCGTTATGACATAATTACTTTTGATGCTATTATTGATGGAAAACCAGATATCCTTATTAAACGTGTGATCGGTCTTCCTGGAGATAGCATCAAATGTATTGGTAAAACTGTATATGTGAATGGCGATCCTATTGTTGAATTTGCTAAAGATCCAAATTATAATACTGATTTTGAAGAAGTGCATGTTCCGGATAATTGTTATTTTGTTCTTGGAGATAACAGGGAAGTCAGCTTAGATAGCCGATATGATGAGGTTGGTTTTGTAGAAAGCGATACAATACAAGGTATTTTTCATTTAGCTAAATAACTGCTGTATTTGTAACAAATAGTTACAGATAAAGGAGGTTATTTAAATGGAAACATACTTGGATCATTATTTAGACTTAGGGTTGATTGCAGATTATTACAGGTATCATGATAAGAAAATTCCTACTGGTTTATCAGAATTTTCTTCAAAAACTTCGATCAGAGTATTACAAGGTAAGACCGCACCTGCATCATTAGCTGGGAAAAGATCCTTAGCACTCGTTTATGCAAAGAATAAGGTACATTCAGATCTCATAGAAAAACTTATGTTCTTGAACGAGAATGACGTGTGCTTTCAAATCTATGCAATTGTATGCGAAGGAATTAGAGATCTTGTAATGCCTATGCTAAGTCAGCCAACTCTTGGAATTGCTCAGATTGCAATTATCGCTAATTTCGCTGCGAACAAACTTTTTAGGTCTTCTGTTCCTTTTCATGAACTAATAACATATTTACAGCAAGTCACTACACAGATAACAGTTAGCGATCCGCAGTTGCTACAAACTGAAGAGTTTAATTATATTTGTTCAATGAATGGTGATACAGAAATATCAAAGTATTGGCATAAGTTTAAGGAATTGCCATTGAAACCAAAATCACGAAGTGTGAAGTATTTCATGGGGTTTGGATTAACATACCGTGAAGTACTAATGCTCGCTAGGAAGCATTTTTCTTCAACTTCTGCTTGTTCTTTGCTGCTTGATGATTTATTTAGTCAGTGCCCAGCTTGGAATACGGAAGAGCTTGCATTAGCGATTCAATTAGCCAGAACAACCAAGGCATCTTGTTGTATTTCAAGGTACCAGAATTATGAAACTCTATACAATTCTATCAGCTTTAGGCCAAAACTCTTCAGGTTATGTAAATTTGACCAATACACAAGAAAAAAGCTTGATCTCCTGATGTTTTCTGAGCGTCTTGCTGTTCTTGATTACACTTTCCGTGAAAATAAGTGTGTCTCTTCTGAAATTCTTCGTTACTATCCGAATGAAGTGCAACAGGTTTTTCATACTTATGAGCCGGAACTGTATGATGCTTGGCTTTCTTGCTGGAAACGATTAAATGAGTGCTATCATCCAAGGTATCTTGAATCATTTCTTGAAAATGAACTTTCTCTTGAAAATTCTTTGGAACCTTTTTTACCATATTTAAATGAAGATACAGCTGAGTATTTTGCAGAAGAATCATCAAACGCTAGCATAAGAAAGAGTCTGATTTCTTTTTGCAGTGAGCATACATGCTTTGCAATTTTAGAGGAGTATAAAGATTTTTATCCTGTACGTATTCAAAATAAGATAGCAGCTGAAATAAAATTACGTGATGATGAACAGCAGCCTGATAATGCAGAGAGTAAAGTGTTTTTTAAGCTGCAGCCATACGCTAAAAAGTATAATAGAACTTTTGACTATCTGACATATGATCAGCAAGTATTACTGGCAAGCGTTCTGAATAATGATCTAGAATTTGATGATGCGCTGATAAAAGAGTGTATGAATGTTCTTAAGGTGAACAGCGTTTATTACAACGAAACTGAAATATTACGTGCTATGCTGATTTATGGCAGTAAATGGTTTTCTCAAATTTACCATTATTACAGAGATTTAAATGGTTATGAACAAAATTTTGATCCAAGCACTGTTTGTCAGGATTCCTTCATTTATTTTAATTATGATAGCACTCTTGAAGATGCTAAATATTTTAGAGGACGTAAGTTTAGAAGGACTCGTCCAATAACGCAGGAATTTAGTGATAATACACTCAATTTCTTTCAATGGTGTCATACGGATGCATTTGATCCAGATGGTCTTGTTGGTGATACTGATGAGGATTTTGCAAAGTTTTTTGCAAAATCTGTATTACATCAGGATATTGATGATTGGGAAATTGAAGATGGATCACCCTTATTAGATTCCTGCGAATTACAAAGGATTGATTGGCATAAGAATCCAAAGTTCTTTTGTAAGTCCAATACACAATTTTTGATTGATACAGATTTGCCTGAAGATTTATGGAATTTGGCAAGTACAAAACTAAAGTATGAAGCATTGAAAAAGAATTTAGATCGCAAGGATTTAGATTGGTACAAAAAACATCAAAATTGGGAAGATATAATTGTCTATGATTTTGAGTGGAGCGATGATGCATGCAATTATGCAGATTTTGTTATTCGTTCTGGCGCAAAAACAGTCGACGATTTGTTGGCATTCTTTATAGAATATTATTATTACATTGATGCAAGTAAATTGTGGGTAGCCATAGGCACCTTACGATAAATACAAAATAGGTCCTGTTTGCATAACAGTGAACAGGACCTTTAGAAAGGATAATAGAATGATTAAAGATTTTCACCTTAATGAAGTGGTATCTGATTATTTCTTAGTAAATAAGTGCGAGATAGCCACCAGTTCTGCTGGAAAACCTTATGGACGCTTAGTTCTCGAGGACGCTTCCGGTACTATTACAGCAATGATGTGGGATAATGTACAACAGATTCAAAACTTAGAATCTGGTCAAATTGTGCATGCGCAGTTTTTGGTAAGTAAGTATAAAGACACACCACAGGCAAAGATAACGAGTATTTCATTGGCAGATCCAGCCAATGTTTCGATGGACAAGTTAATTGCTACCAGTCAATTTAATTGTGATGATATGCTGTCTGAGATCATTGAGATAGCTAAGACAATTGAAGATACGTGGTATGCAAAACTTGTCCATTATTTTTATTCCGATCCTTCATTCTTAAAAAGATTCAGAAATCATCCAGCTGCGGTTGGTGTTCATCATGCATATTGTGGTGGATTACTTCAGCATACTTTATTTGTGACAAAGAATTCAAGGGCTGTTGCTGCAAATTATGACAATGTGAGTATGGATCTTGTAACAACAGTTGCACTTCTTCATGATATTGGAAAATTGCATGAATTGCAGGCATTGCCATCTCATGATTTTACAAATAACGGTAATTTTATTGGACATGTGGTTGAAGGTCAGAATATGATACGTGATGCATGTAAAGATATTGATGGGTTCCCAGATGCTAAGCGTGATGTTGTCTGCCATTGTGTTTTAGCACATCATGGTGAATTAGAATTTGGCTCACCTGTCAAACCATCACTGATTGAGGCATTTATCGTAAATGCTTGCGATCAGATTGACGCAAAGTCAGAGATTTTTACAAAGCATCTCAGTGACAACGAAGCACAATTACAGAAATCTGGCTTTACACCAAAGAGTTCTTTACTTGGTGTACATATCACTGATTCAAGACTGTATTGATTGTTTGCGGTAAGCACGCGTTTGCTACAAACAAAAAAGTGCAGATAGTGAGGTGACAAAATGAATAATTTAGCAGAAGAATTGGTTAGTGTGTTTGATTCTTTGCTCACCGATCATTTTGGTGCAGCATTAGATGATAATGCAATTGCAGATCTTATCTTGCAAATTTCAAGTGTATGGCAAACCTTATCGGTTGATTCTTTGACAGAGATTCTTGCCGAGTATGGTTTGGATGATCTTACGTACGATGATGTATTTGCATTTCATGAGGATCTCAATGACAAAATAACCTTTTCAGATTTGGAGGAATAATGTTCACTTATAAATTCCTTGGGAGTGGCGGCGTATGCCCACTCCCAAACAGAGATTTAACAGCATTGTATGTTCAGAATCAGGGAACATCATTATTAATTGATTGCGGAGAAAATACACAGGTTGCTGCAAAACGCAGTGATGTAAGCTTGTTCAATATTTCAGCTATTCTTCTTACGCATTTACATGCAGATCACATTCTAGGCTTGCCGGGCTTATTTTCATCATTTGCTCAGGGAAACAGAACAAAGCCATTGGTGATTTATGGACCTGCAGGAACAATACAGGCGGTATCTGCCTGTTTGAAACTTGTTTCGCAGATAACATTTAGTGTTTTGCCAATTGAAATAAAGGCAAAGGAAACAATTAGTTTTCCAGATATGAATGTTTCTGTTATTCCTTTGCAACACAGTATTACATGTTATGGATATGCAATTACTGTGGATAGGCAACCTGCTTATAATGCAAATGTTGTTGAACAAAAAGGCTTGACATCAGAAATTGTATCTTTGCTTCAGAAAGGGTATGCAATAGAACGCAGTAATGAATATATTGATATTCAAACATTGTTTGGTGATATTCGTGATACTTTTAAGTTAGTGTATGCAACTGATACAGGCTACTGTAATGCACTTGTCAATGGATGCACAGATGCAAATGTTGCAATTCTCGATGCCAGCTATGGTGATGCCTCATTGATTCCAAAGGATAATTCAAAAATATCCAAAAAGCCTGCAGATATTCACATGACATTTTCTCAGGCTGCAACAGTTGCTTCAAGGGCAAATGTTAAGAATTTAATTCTGACGCATTTCACACCAACAATGCCTGATCCAGATAATTACTTATTTAACGCAACTAAAATTTTCCCAAATAGTGTCTGTGCTTACACTGGACTTGGACTTGATGATGACTATGCATCAAACAGTAATGACAATGATTTAGTCATTCGTGTATCTGCAGTGACAATGAATCGTTTTTTAAAAGACTCATTTGGAGTTATTGCAACACGACTGATAGCCAAGTTTGAAAATAATGTATGCTGTTTACAGGACACAAATGGTACATGTGTTAGAGTTCAGATTATTAAGACAAATTATTTGCTTAATAATTCATTTTGTTCTTATGACACTGCTATTGAAAATCGCAAGGATGCAAAATCATTGCTCGTGGTTAGGATGCTACGTTTGTGCAGTATTGCTAAGAAAGGTGGTTCAAATGCGAAACGGAGATAATATTCATATTAGAACTGGACGTAGTTATGGTGGTATTTTACATAATTCACGAAATGAATCACAAAATGCGTATAATGATGCTTATTATGATACTGGCACAACATTTGATCGATTTGGTAATAGATTGAATAGAGCTAATTTGTGTAATGATCGGTCTCAGGCACGAGAGTCTGATTGCGGTCGACAGAATCGTAACCAGCGAGGGTATGTATCAGGTAATTATTATAATCCAGAGATTGACAGAAGATATGCAGCACATGGGCATTCCGATTTAGAGAGGGAAGAAGCACAGCGTACAGAAGCAGTTACAGAGTACGAATACAATAGTGCGACTTTAAGCGGTACATATCATAATCTGGACAATCCTAAGAAAGATATTCGTGATTTTTCGGAAGGAGGTCAAAGTGAAGAATAAGATAGTCGCAGCTTTAGTATTTTCAGTAATATTTGCTGGAACTTCAGTTGCTGCATACAATGCACAGAATGTTGCGAATGCCAAAGTAATTGAGAATGACTTGCATCCTTCTGAAGGTACACCCACGTTATTTAAAGCAAAAACTCCTGTGTATTCAAATAAAAAGTTAACGGGCAAGCCACATGCTTATATTAAAGCTGGTACAGTTGTGCGTTCTCAAAGTAAAACGTCTATGATTTATAATGGCATGCTTGTATATTTTAACTCAAAAAATACAATACAGGGTGATAATTTAACTGAGTATGCTTCTAAGCATACTACTGAATTTGATAAATTAGTTTCTACAAATAAATCAACAAAACTATATTCAGCAAGGACTTACAAGCCATGTGCAACTGTTAGTGAAGATACTTCATTTTTAATTACTGGTGAGGATTCAGATTTTTATACCGTAAGTTATGATGATTACAGTGCTCTGATTTATAAAAAGGATGCTGATGAGCAGATTTATGTCAAGGTTGCTTCTTATAACGATGTCAAGGAATCCCTTAGCAAAATTTATGCTGATCTACGAAAGCTTGCAGATTCATTAAATCTTGCTGATTCAGGTGCATTAATAGATATTTCTTCCGAAGCGGGTTCAGAAATTGTTGAGTATGCTAAGCAGTTTGTTGGTAATCCGTATATTTGGGGAGGGACAAGCTTAACAGACGGCTGTGATTGTTCCGGATTTGTACAGCAGATTTATGCACATTATGGTATTACATTGCCAAGATGCTCTGCAGATCAGTCTTTAACTGGAACACAGGTCTCAGTGAATGAACTGCAGCCGGGTGATCTTTTATATTTTTATCGTGGATCTCGTATAGGCCATGTTGAAATGTATGCAGGTAATGAAATGGTTGTTCATGCTAAGGGTTCTAAGTACGGCATTGTTTATGAGCAGCTTCATGAGAAACCTGCAGTTTGCAGACGATATTTGGAGGAAAATAAAATTGAGAAATAAATATGTAAAATGGTTTATTAAACACAAAGTAGCTGTACTTGGTGTAGTTGCCTGCCTTCTTGTTGGTGGTCTTGGATTCTCAATCTATAAGTATAAAACTGATATGAATACTTTAAAGACTGCAGATCAGCAGCAAATTCAAACATTGCAGGAACAGGCTTCTTCAAAAAGCCGTACTGGGTATGTTGCTACAACGGATATTAAGCAAGGCGATATTCTGCAGGACGGAGTAAACGTAACTGCTGGGTCATTTGCTTCAGATGCAGATCAAACAACTTTTGCTGATTCAAGTTGCATCAACAAGCAAGCTGTTGTTTCTATTCCATCCGGTAGTCCAATTACAAATAATGTTGTTGCTACAGCAATGGATAAGCAGCTGAATGAGCGTGAGTGCACTTTTGTTAACCTAAGTGCAAATTTAAAGGAAGGGGATTTTGTTGATATTAGAATTCTTTTCCCGAATGGTGAGGATCCAATTGTTGTTTCTAAAGTCAGCATTCAGAAACCAGTAGTTGTATCCAACCTTTGTTACTTATGGCTTACAGCTGATCAGATCTCTAATCTTGATGCCGCTGCAGTTGATGCCAATTTGCATGGCGCTATTATTTATACAACTAAGTATATCGAGCCTGAAGTACAGCCTGCTAATGTTGTAAACTATCAGCCTAATGCAGCCGTTATTGATTTAATGAAATCTGACCCTAACATTATTCAGGAATCCATTAGTTCACTTAGTGTTTCTGCTCGTCAGGGCTTGGAAGACAGATTAAAAGCTTTTGAGAAAGCTTATCCAGATTTCAAACTTAATTTGAAAAATAGTGATGATGTTGATGAAGCACTCAAGAATATTGGCAATGCTAATAATGCAGGAAGTTCATCTGGATCCACAGATTCTTCTGGAACTACTAGCCAGCCATCCACTCAGAGCTCTACAGATACATCTTCTTCTGCATCTGGCTCAACAGATACAGCTGAATCCAGTTCGTCAAGTTCATCAAGTTCCAGTGATACTACGGTTACGTATGGAAATTAGGAGGTAGTGTATGAACACAAAAGTTTTTGGTTTTGTAGGTGTTGAATGCTACGATATTATTTATTACACTGCCAAGGTTGCCTCAAACCTTGGCTTTAAATGTATTATGGTTGATTTGGCTAAAGATGGTGCTTTGTCTTACCTTTATCAGGATACATTTTCCGCTGGTGAGGTTGTGAATGTTAATGGTATTGATTTAATTAAGGGACCATTGGAGACTGGAAGTCTTGCAGGATACGATTATGTTTTCATTTCTTATGAGCATACTCCATTACTTTTAGAGTTGTGTCATGAATTATACTTTGCTACAACATTTCAGCGTAATGATATTTATTGGCTTAAGAATTTAAGAGTGCCAGATGTTGCCAGATTTCTTATTGTGCGAGATCGTGCAGCTAGCTCAATGAGTTATAAGTATATTCTTAAAGAACTTCCGAATTTGGAGATTTCCGAGGATGATATTTATGCTTTGGATGACACTGAAGATGATATTGCTGCAAAGATTTATTTGCAGCATTCGATGAAAACAAAACTCGGCAGGCTTTCTACAAGTATTAAAGATCTTGTTGAGCATTTGCTTGATATTGATTCAGATAAGAAACAATTAAATGCTGCTTGGGCAGCTTTAAAGAAAGGATAGAATAAATGCATATTGTTTTTTGGTCTTGTATGCCCGGGCATGCTGCTGTATCTAGCAGCATGCTTTCTATTGCTTGTGATTGCGCAGGGTATCAGAAGTTCTTTACTGGAATTTTGCAGACACAGTATAAGAAGAATAATCTTCAGTACCCATTTTTCAAATTAGCTGATAAGGAGAACGTTGAGCAGTACAACAGTGTAGGTATGGATTCTTTAATTCGTGCTGTGCGCGGTGGTTCCATTTCAGGTGGAATTGAAACGGCAGCTGTTTCATTCTTCGATGCTAAATTGTCATTGTATACACAGTCAACAAATTATGATGGTAAAGCCTATTACAATAATTTGCTTCAAAGTATTCCACTGCTTGCTAAATCGTTAGATACAACTTTTGATCTTTCGCTTATTGATACAGCAGGTGGCAATGATCCAGTGTCTCTGGCTATGCTAGAGAAAGCAGATTTGATTGTAGTTTGCTTGCCGCAAGAAGATTGGATTTTAAATTATCAGTTTGCTAAATACAAATTCGACGCTTCTAAGGTGTTCTACCTTTTTGGTAATTATGATCCAAGATCTGTAATAACTATTAAATCTCTGATGAAATCCAAACGTTTTAAGGGCAAATTTAATTCAAAGAATTGTGCATATATTATGCACGATATTGACTTTGCTAATTCCTTAAGTACAAGTTCTTTAGAGAAGTTCTTTGTCAAGGGAATGGAATGCGATAGCTCAAATCCTAATTATGCATACTTCAACAGTGTACATAATGCTACTCGCAAACTACTTACGTTTGCTGGTGTGACTCCAAGAAAGTAGGTGTGAATATGCATTTTCAAGATTTGGTAGCTATAATTGGTCTCTCAGCTGCAGCTTCTATTGCCTCGTATATGAAGTTTTTCCGAAAATACAAATTTACTACAGAAGGTTTGGATCCGGCAAAGCAGTTTACCATTGAGACTTTGACAGAGGGTGTTCGTGATACTTTCGATGCAATTCTTAATACGGATTACACCGAATTAAACCTTAATAAGGAAGAAACAGAGAAGAATATTCGAAGTAAGGATATTCTCAGGCATTCTCTGAAGGTATGTACGCACGGTAACACTGGTGCAAAAATGTTTGTGGTTGATTACATTAGTGATTTGTTACAGCGTAAGTTTGGTGTGACAGAGGAAACTGTAAATTATTCAATTCCGTTTGATCGACCGGAAGAATTAACAGCAGAGTATAAGTTGAAGATTTTGCTTCATATTTATAAGAAAAAATTCGATATGAATGCAATTAAAGAATTGATTTTACGGAATAACCTTGATCGTCCTTTAGGTGAAGGGTCTGAAACTTATTATGAAATCTCATGTGCTGATATAGATTTGGTGTTTAGACGTCATCTGAAAGTTTATCAGGCTCTTACCTTCTCAGATAAAGTTGCTATTCTTTCGCAGAAAATTTATGAGAAGTACAAAGGTCTGGGTGTCATTGATGATATTCGTTTTATGAATATTGATGGATTAAACGGTGGTACATCTGGAGTACCTCAGACCTTTTATCAATATGGTGCTGATACAACTTATGGCGCAAAGCCAGGAGAGTTACCTTTAATTGCTTGCAATGGTATCTGGATGATGTTTAAAGGTAAGAAAATTCACTTATCGTGCATCGGCTTTGAGACTGAGTCTGAGCTTCAGCGAGTGACAAAAAATATTTGCCGGTATAATAATGCGCCTACACTTTCAAAAATGAAAGGTTATCTGGTTAATACTACGGAAGATGGCTGTCGTGTCGTTGGTGTCCGTCCAGATATGGCAGAGTCATTTGGCTTTTTCTTCCGTAAGTTTGACGCATCTCAGCGTATGCCACTTGAGGTTCTTTATCCGTTTGAGTTTGTTGATAAACTCAAAGAGTTACTTAGCTTTACTATTGCAGGCTGTATGAATACAGGTTTAACTGGCCAGCAGGCTACAGGCAAGACAACCTGTCTTATGTCATTAATTTATTACCTTCCAGCAGCTTTGTCAATTCGTTTGCAGGAAATGGCCTTCGAGTTGTATTTACGTAAGGTTTATCCAAACAGAAATATTATGACATTCGTGGATACGCCAACTGTTTCTGCCCAGGCTGGTATTGAATTGACGAAAAAATCAGATGGTGATGTTAACCTGTTTGGTGAGGTTGCTCAGTCTTCTGTAGTTCCATTGGCATTGAAAATGGGACAGACTGGTTCAGCTATGCTTATGTTTACCTCACATCACAAAACCACAGAAGATTTGGTTAATGAGTGGGGCGACGATTTAGTGTCAGAAGGTGCTTCTACAGACTCATTTAAGGCGACACAGACAGTTGCTTCAGTGCTTGATATGGATATTCATCTTGAGCGCGCAATTAACGGTCTCCGTTACATTGCAAGAGTAACTCAGATTTTGCCACATATTGCAGAACCTTATCCTGAGTATAATCCAGAAGACGTCAATCGTTCTATGTACAATCTTCAGCGTGAGTACTTTTACCGCCGGACAGATAGACGAATGTTTGATACTGCAGACATCATTGTCTACCATAAGGGACGTTATCTGTTTGTCAATGATATTCATCCTACTAAAGTTGCTTTAATCAAACAGCATTTGTCAGATGTTCAGTCTGCTAGATTTGATAAATTCCTTAGCCGAGTTCATGAGGAAGTTGTTTACAATCGGTCTCTTGGATTTACTGGTTACAGTACAACAGATTCACAGAACCACATTTATTTCGGTACCTGTGTTGATGAGAACAATAATGTAATTGGACACAGAGTTGATGATGTAATTAAGTACAACAATGGACGTACAATTAGCATTGATGATACGCAGGCAATTGTTGGTGATCTTGAGAAAGCAAATTATGCATTTGACTTACTCGAAGGTATCTTAAACATTGCATAGGGGGTGTATCATGATTTTACTTTCAGAACAACAGTATGTGCCTACTGTTGATGGTGATTTATCACAAGTCCAGCAGAAAACACTTTTTAGTGATGGTACATCTCAGGCAATTGCTTTTCTTGTATTAGCAGCTGTCTTAATGGTAATAACTGTCTTGTATATTGTTATATCAAGACAGAGAAACAAGTCTGCAAAGGAGTCTATTTTCCTGACTAATAAAAGTGCGGCTAGTTTCAATCGTATTCTTTTGCTTTACAATACTTTGGACAACCTTCCTCCAACTCGTAAGTATCTGAACAGATTACGACGCGAGTTTGAGATGATTGCACCTGGTGATGCCAAGTTTGCAAAAGAAAAAGCAACATGGATAACTCTTGGTACTTGGGGTGGAGGTTTACTAGCAGGCATCCTTGTACTGTTTTTAAAACCAACGCTCTACATGCTGTTCATTACAGTTTTTACAGTATACATTGCTTCACAGGAGATTGTGAACTACATTGTCAGCACAAACGAATTAAAACTTATGAATCAGTTTCTTAAGTTCTTGAGCAGATTCCGCTATCATTATTTAATTGATAATACTGTTGATGATGCTATTGAGGATGCTAGAGCTGAGGTTCCACATTTAATGCAATTGCATGCTAAATTGATGCTGGATGTTCTACATTCAGAAGCAGATAAGATTGATGAAAATTTGTTACGTTACAAGAATGCAATCTCTGATGTTTATTTAAAGCAATTTGTCGCTATTTGCGTAACAACAATGCAGCATGGTGACATGAAAGTTGATGGACAGTCCTTGTGTCTTAACCGTATTAAGGATCTGCGTGTCGATGTTGAAATTGAGATTCGTAAACGGAAAGATATCAATGCAGGATTTAAAGGTGCTATCTTACTTACAGCAGCGCCAGTATATGCAATGCAGTTTATTTCAAACTGGGGTGTCAGTACAATCGCTGCTTTACAGTCATTTTACTATGGTACTCTTGGTACATTAGTAATGATTGCTTGCTTTATTGTAACTATTGCAGCTCATGCAAAGATTAATCAGCTTCGTGAAACGCATAGGCAACAGCCAAGCGAGCATTACATGCTTCGCGCTATTTGTAACTTATGCTTTGTGAAGAAATTCACTACGAATTACTGGAATAAAAATTATGGTAAAAAGTTAAGAGTTAACAAAATCTTGCGTAGAACTGGTAATACAATTAAAGCTGAGCATTTTTTGGTTCGCTCTATGATTTTAGCAGTTGCCACATTTTTAGTAGCAACTGTTGTATTCATTGCATCCAATATTTCTACTAAGAATTATGTCAACACTGATTACTCTGCCATTGCCGGTGAATCTTCTTCAGGTACTGAGGAGCAATTGATGATTGTAATGATTCTGACGAAGTATTATTTCGATTATTACAAAACTCAGGATGTTTTAGCTTTGTATAATCAGGCTAATGGAACTGCTGTGGTCTCTTTGAATGAAGATGTGCAAACATGGTTTAATACACAGCTTGAGAGTCAATTTCAGGTTGGTGGGGCAACAGTTTCTGAAAATGATGCAATTACATTGATTCAGCAGTATAACCAAGTCAACTCAGCGAACACTACATTGTACACGAAACTCTTTGGTACGACAGGTGTGCCAACGCTTGACCAGTCTAATGTGGAGAGTGTAAAAGCTTTTAATCAGATGCAGGAGATGATTCAGCGCGCTACTGAGAAAGATCCACTGTACAATACAACAGGTCTTTACGATATTGTTGAGAAGTATACTTGGGATAAATATAAGACATATACAAATACTTATTTCCATTGGTGGTTTTTCTTGATAGCACTGGCCCTGGCTGCTATTGCTTACAATGTTCCAATGATATTGTTAAAAGCGAAAGAGGAAGAACTACAGATAAGTATGCAGGAAGAGGTAGTCCAGTATTATTCTATCATTTTGCTTCTTGTCTACTTTGAAGATGTTAACGCATTGACAATTCTAGAGTGGTTGAACCTGTTCTCCAGCATCTTTAGTACATCAATTTCACGCTGTATTACTGAGTTTACAATGGATGAGCAGGCAGCTTTGCAACATTTGTATGACAGCGAACCTTATGAACCATTTCAGCGTATTGTTGAGAACTTGATGATGGTTGATGACGTCGGAGTTTTACAGGCATTTAATGAACTGAGTGCTACACGTAAATCAAATCAGGAGACCAGATCTCAAGATAATAAAAATGTCATTGCTTCGAGAGTATCACAGGCAAATATTGTAATGATGCTACCACTTAGTTCAGTTGCTGGCGGCTACATGATTATTCCTGTCATTGTAGAAGCTTTCACAGAGATGACAAATCTTGTTAAACAGATTTCAGCAATGTAGGAGGTTTTTATGTCAAGTGCAGAAGAGGGATTAAAAATTGGCGCTGATCTTTCAATGTGGGTTTTTATTGCTAGTTTAGTATTTTTTGCTGTTTCTGTGCTCACTTCGTTGTATAACCGTCTTGATTACAAAAACCTAAAGTCAGTATATACTTATGTTAATGAGTATGCTGACTTTAATAATAAAGTGGTTACAGGTGATAGTGTACAGCAGTGCATTGAAAAATATAAAGATACTATTTTTATACGAGTTGCTACTAATAAGTGTCCTACAGGTATCACCGAGAAGGATTTAAACAATGTAAAGAATCTCGACTCAAAATCGTATGTTAATCCAGTATGCTATTACTATGGTACATTGCTAAAGGATAAAAATGGTGATGTTGTTGGCATTAATTTTGAGCAAAATGGACTTAATTTGTCTAAGGAGCAGATAACAACTGCTATACAAAATTGTAAGCAGAAATTAGAGGAGTGATGCTAATGGTTGCAGAAGAGGGCTTAAAAATTGGCGTACGTTTGATTATAACTGTAGCATTTATTCTTCTTGGTATTGTTTGCATCAAGATGTCTGGGAATATGATTTCCTCTAAGGTGTCCAACGCGGCTGGTTTTGCTGCAACGAGCGATAATAGCCTGGCAAAATCTTTGACAAACAGAACATCCAAAGGTTCTTCTGTTATTAATCTTGTTGATGAATACTACAGAAATGTTCCGGTATTATTGGTGACAGGAGAAACTTACAATACACAGGAAAAATTTACTTATGATCTGGACAGTGTTCATGATTCTTCAAATGCAGCTTACATAAATCCACTACTCGATTACAGAGTTGATGTTGGATTTAATCAGAATAATGATGTTGGCTGGGTTCGCATTGTACAGTCTGATTTAGTAGGTAAAGCAGATTTACCTACTGTACAGAATACAATTAGTAGCTACAATGATTTGCAATCAAAATTTAAGTTACAAAAAATTTTAATAGAAGATCAGTATGCTTTGTACCGGAAGCATAGATAGTTCTAAATTCGTTTGAACTCTAATTAGAGCTGATGTGAGTAATATCACATCAGCTCTTTGACGCTTAGGCGTCAATCGTGGTTTCATAACAAACACCTTAATTTAGGGATTTACGGATGAATAATCTGTAGATCTCTTTTACTCAGTAATGAGTAATAGGCCACATTCAATTAGCAACGTAGTTTGAAAGGAGGTTTATTTTTGAGTGATTCTGTAAATTCTGGTTTCCTAACTGGATTTAACTTAGTACTCACTTGTGTATTGGTATCAATCGCAATGGTACTTTTATCTAATGGAAAAGTTCTTACAGCATCGGTTAGTACAAAAATCTCTGCAGTAAATGCAAATATACAGGATGATGGTCTGATCCAGTATGATGGTGCAACCGTTAAAGGATCAGATGTTGTCAATTGCATTAAACGGTATTCTTCAAAACTTGACATTACGGTTAATAAACTGTGTGGATCAAAAGCTGAAACAGCAACAGTGTGTAAATGGTCAACTTCAGACTTGAATGGAAAGAAATTTAATAATCTGCCTTCATATGCTTATGATGACATGACTGGAAATCCATTATCTGATAGACAAATTTACATCAATCCAAATGCTGATTTTAAAGGTGATGTGATTAAAAACGCAAATGGTGTTATTACATCTATTGTTTTTGATCAGGTTTCTTATCATCAGGATGCTTATGAAATTCCAGACTCTGGAAATACAACAGTTGTTATTAACAATTCAAATAATGACGTTAATGCTACTCTAGCTGCATCACTTTCTAGTTTACAGGTTGCAACGGAGAGTCTTAATAGTGCTATTGAGAATCTTCAAAACTCTGGATCTGGTACAAGTGGTATACAAGCACAGATGCTTGCTATTTTGCAGACTCTGAGCGGTGAAGTATTGCCAGGAATGTCAAGCAAGTTAGATGACCTTAGTTATGCAACTGGCACAAGTCCGGATATTTCTAAAGATATTACAAAGATGCAAGGTGATATTAGCTCTATCTATGAATTACTTAAGAAGGCTGATTTTAAGACTTCTGATCATTCGATAGATGAACTTTATAATAACACAACAAGTGCAAATAATAACCTTGCTTCTGTGGCATCTGATATGAATGCAATGAATGCTAAGTTTGAACTAATGACTCAGCAGGTTCAGAACATTCAAAATTCAATCAATTCTATGGCATCACAAATGTCTTCCGACCATGCAGCTATTTTAAGTGCATTAAATTCATTACAAGCAGAACAGGCGAAACAGAGTCAGAAACTTGATGAAATTGAGTCAAAAGTTTCAGGAGTTGTTGGTGAAAACTCAAGACTCAAATCTAAGGTTAAACAGCAGGCAGACGAAATTAGTTATTTGGAAAGTTTGCTTGCAAGTAGATCTACTGGAGTTTCTACCTACGGAGATCTTAAAGAATACAGTAAGAGAGATGCTTCTTACCTCAATCAGATCAGAGATCTGCAAACTCAGTATCAGAACTTAGTTTATATTATGAAAACTGTTTCTGGTGACTTTTCAGATTTTAATGATTGGGTACAAGCACATCCAGGTAAGACAGCATGAATGCAGCTTCAGATGGTTTAGGTCTTGCAGGTGATCTGCTTATTGTTTGTTTGATTCTGTCGGTCGGAATTGTAGTTGGTAAAATGTCAAATCAGATGGGTAGGGCAACCTCAACAGTGATAAATCAGAATACTATTGAGTATTTGGAAGCAGATATTTCTAGCTTGTTGGCAAGCAAACATACAGGCGCTTCTGTAAAGCAGTATGTAACTAAATATCGACGGACAATGCTAGTAGAAATTGAAACAATAAAGTCTGATAAAGCTGGTGTTAATCCTCTTTCTATTGACGCTAAGACTTCAATAAAAGAGCTGAGTGACGAGAGCGGTGTTTATTATATTGATAACGCTGCTCAGTTTTCTTGTACCGCTAAAAAAGACAGTAATGGAAATTATCGTGAATTGATCTTTAAGCAGAGTGGTGCTGTTACGCATCCTGCTTTACCACAAGAAATTAAAACAGCTGATGAAGCTAAGAATTACTTATCATCTTTATTTAGTACTAATTCTCTGAATTGGTATCAGATCGCATTGAATGTGAAAGATACTGTTGAGGATTCAACAGATGCTAAAAGTAAATTAGTGCAGCTTGTAAATTCTTATGGGCAGCAAAATACAATTACTAAAGACAGCGATTGGTCTGCTGTAACTGCGGGTGTTGGCAGCTTACTTGAAGATTATAAAGGGTCTTTGGATGCTACTGTAACAACTGAGCAGCATCACAGGGATGCTTTTGCAGTCGATAAGTCTGGTGAATACGAATTAGAGTTTGTCCCTACTACCGTAATAGTAGTAAACGATGCTAACAGTAAAGTATACGTTTGGAGTTCAGAACATGGTGCCGGTTGGATAACTTCCAGACCAGATGTTGGAATTTCAGACAAAGTTATTGTCAATAACTTAGCTACAACTTCTATTTCTGTTGTAGCTTACAATTAAATAGGTGTTTGTTGATATTGAGTGGCCACAATAATCAATATGTTGATCGGAGATATTCATATGAAATCAGTAGTAAAAATTATCGCAGTTATTGCAACAGCAGTAACTGCTATTTTTGTTGCTTTAATTGCATTAGCAAATGCTAAGAGTTCAGAACAGGAGGAATTTTAGAATGGGAGCAGAAGAGGGTCTTGGAGTTAGTGCCAAACTTATAATAGCCGTTATGATTGTTGGTATACTTTTTGCAATTTATGGAGTTAGTACTGTTTTTTCCAATAAGGGATTAAGTCAGGCTGCACACTTATCTAAAAATTTTGATGATGTTGAGAAACAGAAGTATGCTGGAATGACACTTACCGGCGATTCAGTGGTTCAGGTTATTCAGGACTTCTGGGAAGATCCTACTTGTGAAGTTGTTGTATGTACACTTGATGGCGTTAATGCTGTGTACAATAAGGAATCAACAGATGGCACTTACAAAGTTCCATTTGATGAAGCTTTAACAGGTATGCCAACTACTGACAGTAAGGGAAGATCTTTCCCGACTGATATCAGTATTAAGGACACATCGAAGTTAGTAGCCACATCTTTTGTTAATGAAGATGCTAAAACTACAACTAACGGTGTAACATACAATGTTACTGATGTTGCAAATTATAATATTACTGATGGTAATCCTGCTGGACCAGCTATTATTGTTGATGCTGCCCAACTTGTGCAAAATCCGGATGGCATACACGTTGTTCTTGGTGCAAAATCTGGTTACAATAATGCATCTACACTTGGTTCAGGCGGTTACATTTCCACTTCGTCTTCTTTTGAAGGAAGTATTCAGAAGGATGCGAATGGCAAGATTCGTAGAATCACTTTCGTACAGAAAGGCTAATTTAGCATCATGCGGGTGTGTAAAAGCATTCGTATGATTTGGAGGTACACAATGCAAAGACTAGGAGATTTCTTCTTTAGGTTAATTGGTCCTATTCTTTTCTCTGCAGCTTTTTTACTATTTGTCTCTAATTACAATGTGGTCAAGCAGTATCTTGATACTGTTAAATCAGGATTTGTTGAAGGTGAGGTCTATGAGCAGAGTAATGTAGACACTAATGACCGTATTTACAAATTTAAATCGGATGGATTTTATGAAGTCGATGGATCTTATCTTGCAGGAATTCTAAGTGGTAGTATAACTGATAAAATAATAGTAGTTGGGGACAAGTATGATTATTTTCAGCGTTTAGAGATAAACCCACGATTATCTGAAGATTCTATAATGTATACAGCTTACCAAACATCTCTGCAACCTAATTCAATTAACAAATTAAAGGCTGTTTCTGCAGGTGCATGGGTGGCTGGGCAAAGCTTTGATCTTAATAAAATTATATCTTATTCTAGTAAGTACAAAGTGAAGGTATCTTATTACCCTACAAATGCTATAAATAGCATTACTTACACTAAGATAAGTTAGGAGAGAACAGTGAAAGATGCTTTTGGTGCAGTTATTGCAATTATCATCACAATCGTCAGTTTGTTTATGATACCAATGCAATACTTTGCGGACAAACAAGATATGATTACGCAATCTTATGTTTATGCAACTGTTTGCGATTTTGTTTCAGATGTTCAGTTGAATGGCTACATTTCGCAGGATGCTTATAATAAGTTTTCCAAAAAATTAAGTGATACCGATAGCAGGTATCAGATTTCAATGACGCATACACATGATGTTGTATACCCAGAGTTTAATGAAAATGGCAACGCAATTAAAGGCACAAAAACAATTGCTTCAACTAAGTATGAGGATGATATTTTAGATGAACTCTATGATAGCAAAGGTGTCTATTATCTCGAAAAAGGAGATAAGTTTTCTGTAACAGTAAAGAACACAACAAGGACTATGGGACAGAAGTTGAATTCTATTTTTACTGGATCATCTACAAAGTATGCAATTGTCGCTACGTATGGTGGTGTCATTAGAAATGAAAATTATTAAATTAGTCATGGTTAGTTTAATCGCTGACCATGATTTTTGCGCATCAATAATGCGCAATGCTTTTTGCAGCATTTACTCCTAGTGGGGCAGCCGTCAACTGCCCCACACTGTGTTAAATTGGAGGCTTTATGAAAATAACGAATTTTATATTAGTATTTCTAATTTCAATTTTTGCATATTATTCCATTTTAAATACTAATGTGCAAGAATTAAGCATTATTTCCTCTAAGTATCCTCAGTATAATAATGCTGTTGATACTGCAATCGATGCAGCTGTTTCAAGTTCTGTTGAGTCAGCAAATGGAATTAGTGACTTATCATCCAATTTTGATGGTTGCGTAGATAAATTCTACAATAGCTTATTTGCTTCCTTTAATGCAACTGACAATGAGGTTTTACAGCAGGATTTGCAGTTGTATACACCAGTACTTGCTTTAGCAGATGTTGACGGTTTTTACATTTTGTATAATGACACTGATAAGGATGGAAAATTAACGAAAGTAAAGACACAAAAGTTTCCCTACATAGCAGAATTTGATGAAGATATCAATGGTAATTCAATGTCATACACTATCAATGTAACATTGGGAGATGAGGTCACTGTAACTTTTGCTGGTGATAAAAACATTTACAATGGTAATTATTCAGAACTTGCTAAGAAATATCCAAAGACTCATTTAGACGATGTTTATGAGAAGACTGTTTTATCACGGCCTGGTTCTTTTATTGATTGGAAAAATCATGTGATTTCTGAAGCAATCTGTGAGCAGCTAAATCATTATGTACAGCGAAATAATATAATTGCTTCCGACTTCGGGATTAGGTATAACTTTACATTACCAGAGTCTGCATCTACAGAACTTGCTAATGGTATTAGTGATATTACTTTTATTGCTCTGTTTCAAGGGTACCCATACGGAGCTGGCACTAAGAGTGTTTATAATAAGTTTTGTGTTAGCGGTGCACGTGTAGATAAAATACGTGCTTATTATGTTAGACCTTACAAAGATGGCAATGGGATACATTATTATTATCATAAATACGATTGTAAAGAAATGCTTGATTCAACGATTACTGATGATGGATTTTATGAAACAAATAATGGACTTGGTTATGCATTTAGTTCAGCAAAAGAAGCTGCTGCATCCGGAGCTTTACCTTGCCCATACTGTTGCGAATAGGAGGATTTATGGGATCAGCTGAAGAAGGAATTGGCATTGGTGCGAAGCTGTTTATCACAGTCTTGATAGCTTCTTTAGGCCTTGCTGCGTTTTTAGCTGCAAGACAACTAATAACTGGAAGATCAGCAACATTAGGTACATACATAACAAGGACAAATGAGAGTACTTACTCGAGATACAATGATGCAGATATTTCTGGGTATGATTTATGGGACTTATTAAGATCCCAGCGCGGTGTCAGGATCAATGGCTACGCTTTTACTGTTGAGTTTATAACTGGTACAGCTGATGTTACTTGGTCCTCTGACAAATCAATTGGTGATGTTGTCTCAGATAATCAAGATGACACAAATTATGTTGGTGAAGATCAAACGTATCATTGTACTTTAGTACGATCTGATGGTAAGACCGGTGATGTTATTGGTGTAAAGGCACAATTAGTGCAATAAATTTCTCAACCCTGTTAAGTGTAAAAACTTGGCAGGGTTTTTATTATTTTTAGGTTGGAGGGTTAAATGCGAAGATTAAATAATAAAGACGCAAAAACAGTTGAAAAAAGGTATTTTGATGCTGCACCGGTCATCCGAACCTATTTTAATGATGTAGTAACAGTCGATGGATTTATTATGGCAGTCGATGAGACCGGTGTTTACTTTTTCACTACAATTGAAGATCACAATAAAATACTTGTAAAGTTGTCAAACTACATGAATCAGCTTGCTTTGTCTAAGAGGGATATGGTTGTCTGCTATTTAGGATGGGAAGTTGCTCCAATAACAGATGATGTGTTTTTTAAGAGGATTCCAGACCATCGATTTCAGGATCTTCTTTTTGTTGAGATCAATCCAGATACATTTGAGCCATCATTACGGTTGCTGCTCAGTTCACGTACAGCAATTCTAAAACGTGATGACATTATTGATATTATTGGGTGCTACCAGAACAGTACTATTATGCAAGGCAGCTTATATGAATTTATGCAGGCAAGAGGGTTTAACCTTGATCGACATTTAGTAGAATCTTTAGAAGAGTCTCCACTAGTCAATTTAGATGATATTATCAACGATTTTGGCGAGGAGAGTGCAGTTGAAATTCACAATGCTATCTCTGAATTTAGAGATGCACAGGATGAACCGAGTTATTGGGAGCAAGCAGATTTACAGAAGTATGTAAGAACTTTTTGGGATAAATCTGCCAGTGCGGCTGCAGCAATCAGTGCTGTTTTGTTTATCGCTTCTATTTTTGTTTTTCTGCTAAGGTTACCTGGTTTAGGTATTATTTTTGCTGTTTTCGGTGTTCTCCAAGCTAGACATTTGGCTTTAATTTACAAAACCGGATTAGCAACTGTATTCACATGGTTAAACTGCGCTTCACTTATTTTTGGTGTTATTCAACTTATTGGTACGTTATCACCAAATATTATTGGGTTCCTGCAAAAAATGTTATTAATTCAGAGGTAAAATTATGCAAAAAGGATTAGGAGTAATTATTGCTACAAAAAGTAAAAAGGGTAAACTTATGACTGATACTGTTGTAAGCTGCGACGCTAAGTTCTTTAGTGTAGGATCACCATGTGTTCTGCAAACAGCTGATTTTACATCAGTTCCTGCAGAGAGGGCATTGTATTTATGTGGGCACGGTAATAAGCGTAAACGAACCGTAAGTGGCTATTCATGCCAGGAGATTGCAGAAATGCTTATTGCTGCACATTACACGGGTAAGCAGAAACTGTACGTTGCTTCATGCTATTCACTGACTAAAAAGCATGGGCTGACTTTTGCAGCTGAGATTGCGAATTACTTAGCAGATCGTGGTATTGATTGCCACTTTGAGGATTTGGCTACGAATATTTCAATTGTTTGCGATAATGAAAAATCTGTTAATTGTTCTTCAGTCTACTTTAATTCATTACAGAAAAAGATATTTTTTGAAGCGCAGCAAATGCTGGTAAATGAAGTATTTCCTGTAGATACTGAAACTTTAAATAAAAAGATTAAAAGTGACAAAGGCAAGATAAGTAACTGGAACAAGCTTGTTAATGCAGGCGGCTTACATCCTATTATGGCAAACACATCAAGCATTATTTGTATGCTTGATGGCTTGGCCTTGTTTCTGATTTATTGTTGCATCATGATGTATTTTCAGTGTCCAATTGGCAAGCTTAGTTTATGGCTTATAATACCTGTTTGGATCATTGCCACTCTTGGTTCTTACAATGGTTTATTGACGTGTATTCCATTATGGATTCCATTAATGGCGTATGCACTACAAGCTAAAACTGGAACACTTGCATGCCTTTTGATTGTTCAATTGTTATTTGCCATTGTTATGCTGGTTAGAGAATCAGCCAAATTGTTTAAAAAAGTTAATTCTTGATTTAAAAATTACCAACTATTCGTTAAACCGGAATTTAGCGAATAGTTGGATTACACTATTCATCATCGTCATCATCAGATTGATTCTCATCAATAGCTTTGATTGGTCGATTTATTTGATGTTCATGTTTTTGTTCTTCATTTATGAAGTAACTGAGCATCACATTTTTCTTCATTCCATTTTCGCTGGCTGCTTCCGCAAGGTATTCATTAAGATAAGCTGGAATACGGTAATTAAATCTAACATTTGATTTATTTGCTTTATTGAAGTTTTCAACAAATATGTCAGCAAAGTATTCATTGACCTTAGTTTTTACCTGATATTCATTTGCAAGAATTTGGGCGATGTATTGTTCACGACTGATTCCTTTTTTGATTGCAGTTCTTTCTAACCAGCGTTTTTGCTCTTTAGGTATTGTTGTACCATTTGTTACAAGTGTAAAGTCCAGATTAGATAATGCATCACCTGGAATTAAATCTGCTTTTTTTACAGATTTAAATAGATTTGTTTCTTTTTCCGATTTATTTTCCTGTTCAAGTTTAGGTTCATCAGGTTTGCTTAATGTTTCTTTATTGTTATTTTCATCAGGATTTTTCAGAGTAGTATCTGCAGAATCTTTTTTATTCGCTTCATGTTTCGTTTTATCTTCAGATGTTTTATCAGGAACATCAGATTCATCTTTAGTTAACTCTGAAGTGGTCTCCTCCTTTTCATCTTTTGAAGATCTAGTGGTCTCCTGCTTTTCATCTTTAACAGGTCCAGCTTTTTCATCTTTAGATGATTCTGTTACAGCAGCTTGCTTCTCCTCCTCTTTAGTACGGTCAGAAGCTTCAGTAGATTTTGATTTTTTATCTGTAGATGATTCCGGTTTTATGTGCTCTATATTATTAAATAATCCGGCTATTGGGTCGAAGTTTTTATTTAGTGCCATGTTTTGCATCCTTTCTTTCAATTGTAATGCCGCACAATTCTTTTACAAATGCTCTGTAATCTTTTGCTGCATTGCTTTTAAAGTCAGCTTCAATTAAAGGTGTTTGTGCAGCTTGTGCCATCCTTACAGCCACACTTTCTCTGATTGTTGTTGAGAACAATTTAATATTAAGTTGTTCTACTAAATTTTCAAGCGACTTACGTACATTACGTTCAAGTACCATATTAGCTTTATACTTAATAAGTAAAATGCCGGCTATCTTCAGATCTTTATTTGGCAAGCTTTGCACACTGTGTACCGTATCTAAAACCTGTTGCAAACCTATGAGACTAAATCTATCTGCTAACATTGGTATAACAATCTGATCAGCTGCCACCATACAGTTTAGAAGAAGATGATTTATTGTAGGGTTTGTGTCTATGATAATATAGTCATAATGCTCTTTGAGTGGATCCATAAATTGTTTCATACGGTAAATTCCCATGATCGGATCCTTTTGGAGTTCAATGTCAACTGATCCAAGTAATCTGTCTGCTGGTATTATTTCACCGTAACTTGTTTTTTGTACAGCGTCCATTGGGGTAACACCCTCTGTACCTTTTAACAAGTCATACAGCGTTGCTATGTTTTCTGTTTTGGCATTGTAGGTATCTGTTGAATTACATTGCATATCAGCATCAATCAATAATGCTTTTTTCCCGGCATAGTCAAGCATAGATGCCAGTGTGCATGCAGTTGTTGTTTTTCCAATACCGCCTTTTTGGTTTGCTATTGCAATTACAGTAGCCATGTAATGTATTACCTCCTTATAGTTTATTCAATCTATAGTTTATTAAGATTATATCATAAGTTTTGTAAATATGTCAAGTATTATAAACTGAGTGTGTAGTGAATCTTTTGCATACCATAAATCTTTATTAGATTATAGATACCTTAGATACCTAGTGTATTGAATAAACATTATTTTTTCAATATTTTGTCAATGTTTTATTTGTTTTCACAGTGTATTGTGTTAGGTATCATTATAATGTTTATAATCTTTTCTATGTTATTTGTATTCATTATGTTTACAATGTTCATAGGGTTTTCAGTGACATTAGCTGCAGTTTCTTTGCTGATTACATTGTATTTTGTGTTCATGTTGTACTCAATGTTTATTATGTTCATAATGTTTTGTATACACATAATGTTATTATTGTTTTAATGTTATTCAACGTTACTTACATTTAATATGTTAAATATTTATATTATCTTACTATTGTTTTATAACCCTATAAAATTTAGAATGTGTTATGTTCTTGTAATGTTGCAGGCAGTAGTATCTCCTCAGGTAACTGAATAAATTAAATCACCTTTATGTTTATGATGTTTTCAATATTACTTATGTTCATAATATTTACAATGTTTTCACCGTTTCTAATGCATTAAGTGTTTTCAATGTTTTGTAGCTTATAATCGTCTTTAGTATTCTAGGTGTTCGATGTATCTTTTATGTTACTGATTTGTTTAATGTTTTCTATGTTTTTCATGTTACTTATGTTCATAGCGTTTATATTGTTTTTAACGCACGTAACTTATTGGGTGCTCTGGTTGTTTGCATGATTTAAAAGCTGTGATAATTTGAACGTTTTAAAATGGTCATAAACGTCCTTAATTTAAATGATGCAAGACTTATATACCTAAACAGCAACATTGACTCTATGAGCCTTTTACGCTGTTTAGTGACCTGTTTACTTTATTTACTTTCGTTTCATCAGTATTTTTGTCACATGAATAACCATACTCATAATATCAGTATGATCAAAATAGACATAATGAGTAAATCTGTTTTCCGGGAAGCCGCAGTTTACTGGGATTGCTTTATTTTATCAAATAAGTAGAATGTATTATGCCAGCACATGCTGTATTATTCACAATTGTTTTTTCAACAGCCACATTATTAAAAGTTAGATAAACATAGTGTGATACTTATGCACTATATTTTTTGTTCGATGTTGATAACTTTCTTTGCTACAGCAGTGCTTCTGCATGGTAGTTTCTAATTTATTACACTACAAAAAGCCCATCCTTTCGGGTAGGCTTTTTGTAAGTATTGGGCAGCTTACTAGGATATAATTCTGTTTGCTAACGTTCGTATGTATGCTGGGAGATTCCTGATCGGAGTTCCATTATTGTTGACATACACTTGTTTTATTGCCATTGTGATGCTATCCAATGGGATACGCAGTGCAATCTTACCAATGTCATGGAATTCCTTGTTACTTGGATGAATCTGGTCATCTGGATACTTTAAGTTCATGCTATCAAAGAATTCACGAATCTTCTTTTCAGATTTAGCAATAAGTTCCTGACGTTCTTTTCGTGGATCAAATGACTTAGTTGCATTAATTTTAATGTATTTGCCCGATGCTGCAATTGCAATATCAAACATTTCTTTTATAGTTGAATTGCTTAGAATCTTATAAATATCCTTAACTTGCGTATAGGATGGGAACACTGTCTTCAGTTTACTCAGATCACATCCAGTGCTTGTACCGACATTCTGCTTTCCCGGAAATTGATCCATTAAACCACGAATAGCGAATCTTAAGGCATTTATGGTCTTTAAGGTTCGCAATTTATCAAATATATTTCTTGTGAGTGTAATGAAGCCTGATCCACCTCTTGATGCAGGTAGATTATTGTCTGTATAGAAATCAATGAAGATGTGATAAGTTCCAGAGAGGTCTCCTTCACAGAATCGTAAATATCCTTTACGGTTTAAGATCTTCATGTTGTGAATCACTGTTCTTTCTGGTATAGAAAGATACTTGCTTGCTTCATAAATATCTAATACCGCATGAGCATTAGCATTAACATTAAGGAAATGCAGATACATGTATAATAATATAGCATTTTTGTTTAAAGCAATGCCATCACCGAAAGCATTCTTTTCATTGATATACTTGATGGATTTCGTATCGTAATTGTATTCTGTGTAGTTAGGTCGTATACCAACGGCTTTAACCAATGCTCGAATGTTAACATTTACACTTGTTGCCAGTCTTGGCTTGATTAGATTAAGTTTCATCTGCATGTCCTGCACCTCCTTTCAAGTTTGAATTATGCCTGTTTTACTTGATTTTTTCAAATTGGTTTTTGCACTATAAATTAGATTATACTTTTATTTTTGCACTAAAAAACTTGATACAGAAAGTTTGCAGCGACTAGCTATTCAGCTACACTTCCAGGAATTGCACTAAGAATTTAATGACACTTTAGTTCACTGCAAGAACTGCACTAAGAATTTAGCTACAGTTGCAATAAAAAGACTATGTTCTTGTAGACAATAAAGCTAGAAGCACTATAAAATCATTGACATTTTCGAGAACTGCACTAAGGATCTGTATACTAAAATTCTATTGTAAACTAGTGTATGAATCAAGTTAACAATTATAGTGTTGCACTAAGAAATTGTAGACAAATTAGTAATGCACTATGTAACTAGCTACAATTACTATTTTTGCACTAAAAAATCGGCTACATTTTTTAAGCACGTTAGAAATACACTAAGAAATTGAAGACATTTTAAAGCATAGCACTATGAAATCATCTACACTTTTTGTGTAGCACTACTAGATCATGGACAATCAATGGGAGATGCACTAAGAAATGATACACACTTTTGAGGTTGAAACAAAACAGAAATATGAATATAATAAAGCTGATGGAGGGTTTATTATGAAGAATATTTCTGCAGCGATAATATCAGATATAAAAAAATATTTGGATTCAGATCTTGTATCTTTTTATAATACACATCACACAAAAAGTAAAAATTATGATAATTCTCTGTTCGACTTAATAATGTATTTAGTAATGTCAGAGATTCTTGATAAGGATCCAGGCGGACTCTCAAAATTAATGACATTGAAAATGAGATCAAGGACGACAAAAAAGAATCGATATTTGAAGCGTTGCAAGAATGACATAGATACTAGGATCTGGGAAACACCAGATGATCTGGATAAGTTTTTTGCTAAAAACAAAGTATATGCCTACAATGCTTTAAATTCAGAGCAGCGTGAAACTGTGTATGCCGGAAAGTCACTACTTGATATTATTAATGATGAATACAAGATTGTTGAACTGTGGGCAAAGGATAGCCAGTCAAAGATGATTGACTACCCGGGTGCTGATAAAATAACAGCTAGAAATCAGTATTGTAATTTTGAGAGCGATCTTATAATCAATATTCTGCAAATAATTAAGGATCAGTATCATTCTGATCTGAGCAGTCAGACTGTTACTTATTTAGATTATTTGGGTGATAAGTCAATCTTCAGTGCTACACGCGCACAATACCCAATCAATAAAAATGGTGTTACACAAATAGCAATACAGGATCCGAATGATTCAAATGTAAAAACAATCATCACATATGATGGAACAGTGGATGGCTCATTTGTGACTTTGCTTGATATGCTAGACATTAATATTATTTCTTATTTTATTAACAGAACAATTCAGGCAGATGCTGAACAGCGTTCTTTCTTGATTGCAGAAAATGAGCTTGTTAAAGCTGTTTTGTTAAAAAATGGTGTAAATCGTATCATTACAAAGACTGATCGGGAGCGCGTTAATACACGAATTGCCAAACTACAACATATTAAGATTGATGTTTATAAACATGGAGTCCATCAGCAGGCATATGGTCTTGTTGGAGATACTTCACCAGTAAAGTTGAACGGCATTAAGTATATTGAGTACTTTCCAAGTTTATATATTACGAAACAGGTGGAAGAAGGTTTGATAACAAGATTACCTACTTATGTGCGTGATCAGCTTAATAATGAAGCTGCAAAATTATTGTATATGCCTTTAATGCAGCAACGTTACAGGATTTATAGAATGATCCGTTGTGGTACTATTTCGGACGGTGACTATAAAATGGTACTTCGTCGATTAGATTTTTCAAAGTTTTTGAATTTTTATAAGTGTTCTGTAAGAATGGAACGCGATTTAATTGAAGGTGCCTTGACAGAGTATGTGAATAAGAAAATATTTATTAAAGATTTTTCATATTCGCGTGTAAATGATGAATACACTCTTGAATTCTTTAAATTGTCTGATATGGAAATTTCGGACATAGAGTATGTATTTTACAATCAGGATCCTGAGAAAATCTCGACAATGATAGTCGGTAATGTTATATCACCTTGTATTATTGACACGTCGCAGGTTCCTGTAACAGATACAAATTTTATAGAAGAGAATCAGTCGGAGTAATGCTCCGGCTGTTTTTGTATTGGAGGTTTTTATGGTAACTACAGATAAATTGCAAATTAATCAGACTATTTTTATGTTGACAGAGGACGTATCAGGGGTTTCAACTATACCATGTACAGTTACACGGATTTTGCCAGATTGTGCACTAGCTGGTTCCGTTACTGGCATTGAAGTAATGGTGGATAGCGCAACGGCAAGTAATTTTTATTTGTCACTGGATGAAGCAGAGGCTGTAATAGAAAAGACTGGAAGAAAACATAGTTGCTGGATGTAATACATAAATTTATCTCAGTTATTAACTAAAGGCAAGTTGCTTATAGGCAGCTTGCCTTTTTCTGTTGCATTAATATTTACAACAGAAGTTTAGTTATGTTAGGGCTGCTCACTTGCAGCCCTCTGAGAGGAGACTTTTATGTATTTTATTGCTTATGTTAAGCAAAAATTAAAAAATCATGTTTCTGTATTTACTGGGAATTGTGATCAAGAAGATATTCAAATGAAAGATTCAACGAATTGGAAGAAAACGCAACTTGTATATCCATTACTCGGTTTCTTTAGTGCCAAGACCTCTGAGCAGGTTGTTAATTTTATTTGTAATACTACATCTTTTATGCGTGATGAGATTGCTGTTGTTCAAGAGCAAAATCCTGCATCATATTTTTCTATCAATTCAGTCTATTTAACCAATTTTGAATTTGAAGGTGGAAAATGTATGAATCTGGATGGTGTACTTATCACCGATCTACCATTGCAGAGTCTTGATGAAGCATCAACTGCACTTGGGTGTAGTTATTACATTTTTGATCTTTCACTAGTATTTACAGAATTATTTTAGGACATAGTTAAAGGAGACATTATGCAGTGCGAGACACAAGAATCTAATGGCGTTACACAGTATTACTGCGACCTAACTAACTGCCTGGATTTCGAATGTAAAGATGATAGGCAGAAACATTTTTTGATTGATAATCGCGATGTTCGTAAAAACGTATTTACTATTTGCAATTCAGATGAGATTATTGGTTGTTTATTACTGTATGCAGATACACTTAATATAGCTTTTATTTATATTACACCAGATAAGTTAAAGTCCGCGGATTATCAAGATAATTTAAGTGAACTAATTAGAGAATTTGTTGGTCAAAGATTGGAGATTGAAAATGGCAATTAGAAATGTATGGACTATAACACCAAATAAGAAGGTCATTAGTTATCGTTTGCAATATACGTCAAGCCCAGATGTACAGGAGGATATTAGTAATTTGCATCGCGAGATTGCTTATGTGTTTGGCGGATTTCCGCTTGACATTTCTTTAAATTCGCCTAAAGCTGTTGGTTCTGAGTTATCGGTTGCTAAGCAGCGTTTAGATGATAAGGCAGTATTTGATGTGTGTAAATCACTGATGAAAGATAAGGAAAATGATGGTAGTAAAGAGTTTGCAAGCTCAGCAGCTATTATTTTTGATTGGGTTTACATTCAGGCCGTTTTGCAAAAGTTTAATAACAATATCAATTTATCAGATTTCACTCATTTTACAGATGTAAAATCACAGTATGGTGTTATTTACAGTGGAGCACGAGCTGTAACTATTCTAAAGTTATTACAACAGTATCCTAATTGGAATGAGATTATTTCTGACTTTGAAAAGTTTAGCACTTGGCACTTGAACAATGTTTCAGATGCACAGGATGCACCAAGAGTGATGAATGATTATCGAATTGTACAATCGGTTGATGATCATATTTCAATAGTCTCTCGTTTATCTAAAAACATTTTGAGCATTGTGGCAAAGAAAGAAGGTATGCAGCTTTGGGATAGTGATGGTAGATACATTATGTATGCCGGGCGTTTCAATGAAAGCTGGATACAGGATTTCGTTTCATAATAATGAATATTTAAGAGCGTTTTGACAAAGACGCTCTTATTATTTTTGGAGGATTACGTATGCAACAGATTGATAAGGAGCCTTCACTGAATGAGTTCTTAGAAGCATTATCGCATAACAGTAGGCTATATCACGCCTATAATTCTGAGGAAGATAGCAAATCTACGCTACTGACAGTAATTTTGCATCATTTGTACAAGCAAGGTAATAATAAGATCAAAAATCTGTATCTTGATGTTTTTTCTCAATATGAACCTTGTTATGAATTGATCTCATACACATACGGCCCATGGATTCCAGTTACATCAGAGTTTGAATGTATTGCAAGTGCGGTTATCTTAAATTATTGCATGAAAGATAATAATGCCATGCACGAATTACTTTGGTATTTAAAGGATTCCGAAATTTCTGAACTGTATGAAAGGTATAACCAAATTCCTGATATTATTTTTGATCGTATCTTTGAAACCTTTAAGCGTGTTTATCAGAATCTTGATTACTCATTTACATCTATTCGTGACATAAAGAAATTTATTAAGGGTTTAAATACAACTGATATCTCAGAAAGTACGCAAGAAACATTACCACTTATGCAGCTATTTTTGGATATTTTTTCTACAAGTGATCGAGCTTTTAAGTTAGCATGGTTATTTTTGTCCGATTATCTTGATAACGGAAAATTTACATCAAAAACTCCAGGCAGTATGTTAAAGGTATTGCGGCCAGTAGTTCGAAATTGTTATGCTGATATGCATAGGGAGACAATCGCCTTTATGTATAAAGCTTATAGATTTAAGTTTGGTGATAAAAATACATCTGAAATATATAAACTTTCTGATAAACATCTGTCCGAATATGAGCAGTTTTCATTAGATATGTATTTACAATGTAATAATGCCAAATCTTGGGATGATATTTGTACAAGTATTAAGAAGATTGCTGTTAGTTACTATAGCCCAATGAACTGGACAAGTGGTCTAGTGACATTATCTCCTGAGCTGCTTGAAATAGATCCTGACCTTGTAAAGCAATGGGTTCTAAATACAATTGATGTTAATTTAATTACTTATGTAATCGAAGATCATGATTATACAGAGATCAGACAGTTTATGCGTAATATTTCTGAGGAACACTATGCAACTATTTTACCTTTAAAGGAGCTTACAGTCCAATTACTTTCAAAACGTGCTGATTCCGCTTGCACAAAAATGATACTGGATCAGTTTTACAAGCAAGCATACATAGACACAACATCGTTAAAGGAGTTAAGTGTAACAAATCAGCATTTGACAGAAAAGATAACAGCATTGCAGGAAGAATTGTCTGATCTAAAAGCTGCCAATTATGATGAGAAAATGCAGATTCCAGTAAAAATGGGCTTGGATATGAAAGAGTATATTATCCAGCAGAAAAATTCAGAAGTCGAAGCTTTGCATATAGAACTTGCAACAGTAAAGGAGGAGCGTGAAGCACAGAATGCTTATATTGATTCATTACAAAAGATGCTGACTGATATTACAGATTCTCAAGAGTCAATGAATCAAGCCAATGCTGATGTAATTATTGCTGATAGAGTTATTATTTTTGGTCATTTGATTGGCACAGATAAGCAGAAAGTTTTACAAAGGATACCAAGGGCAGAATTTATCTTTGATGTTAATCGTGAAATACCAAGTGATACTCCAGTAGTTGTTGCCACAGCACGCATGAACCATGCTTTAATGTATAAGATTGCTGCATGCACAAATAAAAAGAATATTCATTATTATAACGGAACTTCTATGCAAAACTTGTACAAAGTCTTATTGAAGGAGGCATAATTAATGAATATTTATGAAAGCATAACGAACAGGGTTGTAGAAGCTCTGGAAAACGGTACAAAACCGTGGAAGAAACCTTGGGTCTGCTCTTCTCTTGCTTATAATACAATAAGTAAAAGAAATTATAGTTTACTTAATCAAATGCTTTTAAAGCATTCCGGTGAGTATGCGACTTTTAGCCAATGGACTGATCTGGGCTGTCATATTAAGCATGGTGAAGTCGGAGAACGAATTGTTTTCTGGAAGCATCTTGTTGTACAGGACAAAAAGAACCCGGATTTATTGAAGGATATTCCAATGCTTAAGTATTACATAGTATTTCATTCAAGTCAGCTTGAGTATTATTGTGCTAGAAAAAGTAAAATAGTTGATGAAGAGTATCCTGATGCACAGACAGTGTTTGATCGGTACATATCTGCAGAAAAAATTCCGGTAGAGTTCGGTGGTAATAAGGCATGCTACTCAGTTGAAACAGATTCAATAAGATTGCCAAAGCGCACAGATTTTCGGTCTGCAGGTGATTTCTTTTCGACAGCTTTTCATGAAGCAGTTCATTCAACAGGGTCAGCGGACCGATTAAATAGAAATCTTGTTTCTTTTGTTGATGATGTTGATGCTTACAGCAAAGAGGAATTAATTGCCGAAATTGGCAGCTCAGTCTTATTAGCGACACTTGGTATTTATGATAAAAAAGTAAAAACTAATTCAATTTCGTATCTTGCAAACTGGGCTGCAGCTTTAAGGGCAGACAAGCATTTAATTGTCAGAGCCACATCTAAAGCGGAGCAGGCAGTAAAGTATATTTTAAATAAAAAATAATTGTAAAGGGATTTGGAGCATAATGTTTCAAATCCCTTCATTATTTAGATTGTAGTATTTTGGAGAGGTGTATTCATGTCAATAGGATTAAGCGAGTTACTTGTAATTATTATTATAGTCATAGCCCTCTTTAAACCGGAAAAACTGTCTGATTATGCTAAGATGGCTGGCGAGTTCCTGAGGGGTGCCAAGCAGGCCGCTAAAAGCATAACTGAAGCTACCGATCCAGTTAGGGATGCCATCCAGCCAGTTACCGATTTAAAGAAGGATATTGATACACAAATAACAGAAGTAAAAAATGAATTTAAAAATGAAAAGGAGATTAAACAATGAGAATAGGATTTTTAGAACTAATTGTTATTTTTGCAATTATTTTGATTTTATTTGGTGGTAAACAATTGCCGAAGCTTGCGCAGTCACTTGGAAAATCCAAAAAGATTTTGCAGGATGAGTTTAAGTCTGGTGAAGATTCACAAGAAGTCATTGAAGAAAGAGATGAAAAGGATCATGCCGTAGATGAACAATAAAAACCAATTGACATTGACTCAACATTTTCATGAACTAAAAAAGCGTGTAGTTGTATGCCTTACTTTTTTCATAGCTGTTTTTTGTTTTTGTTATTATAATGCAACTTCTATTACTAAGTGGTTCATTCAAATTGGTAAGGATGCCGGTTTTACAGTTGGTTATGTTACGCCACAGGAAATGCTGCTTCAATCGTTAAGGTTGTGCAGCACTATTGCTCTAGTTGCAAGTCTTCCATTAATAATCTGGAATGTGCTTGCATTTGTCATGCCAGCAATTCCGTCACAACGTGTACATAAATTGATACTTATAGGCTTAATAGTTTTTATCAGTTTATTTGCACTTGGGATTATTTTCTGCATAAAAATTCTGTTTCCTTTTGTATTTCAGTATTTGTATTCATACTCGAAAGGATTTGAGGTCCCTGGGTACGCAACTGTAAGTTCTTTTCTCAGTTTGTTTTTGACAACAACTTGGATAATGGGATTCCTATTTGAAGTTCCTTTATTTAGTGCATTACTAACCATTGCGGGGATTTTGAATCATACTGTAATGCAGAAAGGACTGAAGCCTGCTGTTATAATAATTGCAATTATTGCCGCTATTATTACGCCACCAGATGTTGTGTCAATGATGATTGTTGGAATACCTATGATGGCTATTTATGTTTTCAGTATTGGTATTAGTTTTGTGTGTGAAAGAAAGAAGCATACAAAAACTTCATCAGAGTAAAATCATTCCTTTTGTTACTGGTATTGAGTGTAAAAGCTCAGTGCCGGTTTTAGTATAATTCTTATCTATGCTAATCAAATTTTATGAAAGGGGAATGATTATGAAAATCAAAAAACTTGACAGAAGTAGAAAGATCCTTCTTTCTGTGGTACTAATGATTACTTTAGTGTGTGGTGTTATTTTTTACACAGTGCAAAAGCCTGAAGTAACACTTGCAACTGAAGTAAAGTTGCGAACATATGACACTTTAAACCAAAATGAACCTATGAAGGAGTCAGATCTGCGTGATACAGAAAGTATCAAGAAGTGGGCGATGCCAATTGTTGAAGGTACATTAAAAGCAGAAAAGCGTACACTTAATGATGAAGAGTATCAGAAAGTGCTAAACGCAGTTGTAAAAACACTTAATGACACAGTGGATGCCGGTAATATAGATATTCAGGCAGATGGCACTTTAACTGATTTATCAAAGAGTTATGTTGCTAATGCAGTTGCTAATGCCATTGCATATGCTTTACCGGAGGAAGATTTAAAGTCTACTGTTGATGGTTCAACTACACAGTATAAGCAGATTTTGGATATCCAGAAGGCTTTAAATGCTCTTGATAATTCAAATCAGACTTTAAAGAAGACTGTAAGTGCAATCAATAATACGTACCAGAATTCATCTACTGATACGAGTTCTCAGATTCATGCAGTTGATACCTCCTTGACAGAGAAGCTTGATGCACTCGAGACTGAATTACTTGCACAAATTCATTACAATAAAAAGACTGGTGATCGTTTAACAAAAGATGTTTCTGATATTCAGGATATTCTTGATAGCATTACCGGTACGCAGAATGAGTGCTTGTCTCAAGTCAAGACCGCTTTAGCCAATATCAAGACTCTAACAACCAATGTTTCTGATCTTGCAAAAGCTGATGAAGAGACAAAGAAGCAGCTTAAGGAAATAACAAATAATATTACAAGTGTTACAACTCAGATTGATAAGACGCAGCAACAATTTACTAATCTGTTGAATACAAAGGTGAAGAATCTTACTGATTCTCAGGAAGCCCTAAAGCAGGAGATTACAACAAATATTAGCAAGACACAAACTTCTTTGCAGACATTAGTTGATAATCGCGTTACAGAGCTTACCACAAAGTTGACTGGTAGTATTGATACTTTACGTAAAGATACGGATAGTAATGACCAAAAAGCAAATACTGCTTTGAATCAGACAGAGACAACAATTAGAAATGAAATTACAAGTTCTAAGGAGTCATTAACGAAGATTATTCAGCAGAATGTTACACAATTGACTGAGAATATGTCTTCAACTAAATCAGAGTTACAGCAAAAGATTGATAAGAATTATACTGATATAACAAATAAGCAGGATGCAGATAAGAAAGAACTTTCTGATAAGCAGGATGCTGATAAGGCTGAATTGAATTCTACTATTACTGATGTGCAGAAGGATCTGCAGCAGCAAATCTCTAAAAATCTTGATGATCTTAACAAGACAATTAGCAATAATGTTGACGATTTGAATAAAACAATAGCTGGTAATAAAACTGAGTTATCTAACAAGATTGACAAGACAAAAGAAGAGATGACTAAGAGTATCGAGGATACTAAGAATGAGCTTAACACAACAATAGATACTAAAGTTACTGAGTTGAGTCAGACTATCACAGCTTTAGATCAGAAGCTTTCAGCAAGTATTGACGATACAAATGCTTCATTAGCGCAGACTAAGGCAGATTTAACAACAGTAACAACAAGAGTTACTAATGCAGAAACAGATATTAAAAATATCAATCAGCAAATTACTGATCTTACTGCTAAGTATGATACTGCAATCCAGAAACTGTGGGATCAGGTTAATGCTAACTCAGCTGATATTAAGGCTTTACAGTCACGGTTAAACGCTTTTATTGCATCAGCTAATGGTCATTATAAAGTTGATATGGTGCCAGGTTTTACTATTACAGCAGCTCAGTGGAAGGCAAGTGGAAGTAATGCTACTTACACATTTACTCATGAGTATTTAAAGAATTGTACTGTTGTTGATGTTGATTACGCAAGTCAGTATGATATTTCACCAACTTACTCAATAAATTCTTCCGCTGGTACAATTACCATTAAAATTCCTGCATCTCAGGCACAGAATATTTCGATTGCTGATATCATGTGTTATCACTTAATTGATGACGATAAAGGAAAAGATGCAGCTGTGTCACATTCTGATGATTCAGAAAAACCGGTAGCTGATGAACCTAAGAATGACACAGTTGCAGATACCGAAACTGAAAGTCAGGATGTAACCGGACATAAAGAAAATGAGGATTCGAAAGATACCTATAGTACGCTTAATTGAAAGGAGGATTCTTTAGATGAAAGATGAGAGTACATCAAATGTAGAAACTGAAAAAATCAGTCGCTTGGACTTTTTGAAGAAAACATCTTTAGGTGCTCTTGGTTTGCTTTTGCTCGCCAAGTCTACTGTAACGACAACTAATGCTGCTACTACGGTTAAAGATAACTTAGCTGGTGGCGGCGGTGGTGTTTGTATTGGTAACTCGGCACCTGCTAACAAAAGTAAACTTTGGATTGATACGTCTCATGGTGGGCGTGGTGTGATGAAGTACTGGAATGGATCAGCTTGGTCTGCCACAGCTTCTGTTTGGGATGATTAGAGGTAATTTCTATGAGCGATAACAAAAATACTTCTCCGATTACTGGTATAATCGGGGGGGGGTACTCGGTAAATAGTAAAAGGAAAGAAAAAACTAAAGAAAAACTAAAGAAAGCAGTTGTTACAGGAATAGCAATTACTGCAGTGGTCGCCAGTATTAATGTGCAGGCTGAAGTTGTTTATGCAAGCTGTGATGGCTGCGATAGTTATTGCACATTTAATTGCTCAACGTGTGTTGATGGGTGCGGATATGCTTGTAGTTCTAATTGTGACAGTAATTGTGTTGGTTGCATTGGCAGCTGTTCTGGTTGCGGTGATAGTTGTTCACTCGACTGTACTGGCGGCTGTTCTGGGGGTTGCACTGGTGGTTGCTCTGGTTGCGGTTATAGCTGTTCATACAACTGCACAGGAACGTGTAAAGCAGATTGTCAAGATGACTGCACCGGCACCTGTACAGGATCTTGTGTCAGGACGTGCGCTGATAATTGCGAAAATTCATGTACAGGACATTGCAAAGGTAGTTGTTCAACTGGATGTACTTCATGTAATGGTTGCAGTAATTGCGGCGGTTGCAACGGAAGTTGCAGTACAGGATGCTACACATCATGCAATGCATCTTCTTATAGTTAGTAAGCATTAGTCATCTTTAGTTTTTCTTATTGAGGGATCAAATGAGAGAGAGAGAGAGAGAGAGAGAGAGATCAACAGCTCTCCAGATAATGATAACAATTTAACTAACAAAAATAAAGAAAAGCTAAAGAAAGTAATAAATGTTGGCACTGCAACATGTTCAGTTTTAGCCGTAGCTGAAACTGTTAATCAAGAAGCCAAAGTTGCATTTGCAGGGTGTACTTGTTCAGGGTGTCAGGGTTGTACAAGTTGCACTACTTGCTCTTTGAATTGTGCTAGTTGTGGCAGTGCTTGCACTGTCGGTTGTACGGGTTATTGTGCGGCATGTACTAGTTGCACTACTACATGTCGTGGAGAGTGCACTAGTTGCGGTGATAGTTGTTCAAGTGGTTGTGGGGGTAGTTGTTCTAATGACTGTTCAGGAGGCTGCTCTGGTGGCTGCGTTGACAGTTGCGATGGTTGCGGTGATAGTTGTTCTAATGACTGTTCAGGAGGCTGCTCTGGTGGTTGCGGTGATAGTTGTTCTAATGACTGTTCAGGAGGCTGCTCTGGTGGCTGCGTTGACAGTTGCGATGGTTGCGGTGATAGTTGTTCTAATAACTGCACTGGTGGTTGCAGTGGAGGCTGTATTGGCAGTTGTACAGGAACTTGCACCGGATCATGCATTAGAACATGTGCTGACAATTGCGAAAGTTCTTGCACAGGACATTGCAAAGGTAGTTGCTCAACTGGATGCACATCGTGTAATGGGTGTCAGTCTTGTAGTGGTTGTAACGGTTCATGCAAAGTCGGCTGTTACACTTCCTGTAATGCAAGTGCCTATGCATAAATCTTAAGTCATCTTTAGCTTTTCTTCTGAGGTAAATATTATGAGAGAGAGAGAGAGAGAGAGAGAGAGAGAGAGAGAGTAGCTCGCTCACTTTGGATCAAAACAATAAGAATAAAAATAGAGAGAAGCTAAAGAAAGTAGTAAGCACTTGTACAGTAGCAGAATTAGTACTGGCAGTGATTGCTACTGTTGATGAAAATAAAGAAGTTGTCAATGCAGACTGCATTGGCACTTGCATTGGCGGCTGTATTGGATCTTGTGTGAGTACGTCCGGTCAATCTTCAGGAAATAGCTCTTGCGTTAATGGATGCTCAGGCCAATGTACTGTATGTATGGGCGGTTGCAGTCATGGTTGTGACAGTGTATGTTCTAATGACTGCGACAGTAGTTGCTCTGGAGGTTGCATTGGGGATTGTAAAAGTGGCTGTATTGGCGGATGTAATGGTTGTGACCACTCTTGTGATGGTTGTACCGGATCTTGTGTAAGAACATGCGCTGACAACTGTGAAACTTCATGCATTGGATCTTGTGTTAGGACATGTGCCGATAATTGCGAAAATTCATGTACTGGTCATTGCAAAGGCGGTTGCTCAACTGGGTGTACTTCCTGCAACGGTTGTTCTAATTGCGGCGGATGCAATGGTTCCTGCTCAGTCGGATGTTACACATCATGTAATTCATCAGCCTATGCTTAATTTCAACATCTTTAGTTTCTCTGAAAGGAGTTTTAATGGTTAAAGATGATAAATTAAAAAAGGCTGTAAAAGCAGTAACTATCGCATCATCAGCATTAGCTGTAGTAGCTACTATAGCCCCAGAAATTGCAAAGGCTGATGGTGTTGATTGCTCTGGAAATTGTGGTGGCTCAGCTAGAGGCTCAGATAGTGGATGTGCTTGCGGTAATTTTTGTGCTGGTGCATGTAGTGACGGATGCGGTAGATGTGGTGGGTCTTGCTCTTACGGTTGTGATACGGGTTGTCAAACTGGCTGCGTTGTAGATTGTGCAAATAATTGCTATGATGGCTGTTATAGTGGTTGTAAAGGAACTTGCACTAGATCATGTGCAGATAACTGCGAGAATTCATGCACTGGGCATTGCCAAGGTGGATGTTCTACAGGTTGTTCAAATTGCAATGGCTGCTCTAATTGTGGTGGCTGCAATGGTAGCTGCAGTGTTGGGTGCTATACATCATGTAATTCAAGTGCTTATGCATAATTTAGTTTCCTCATTAAGAGGAGATTAAAATGACTAAAAATAATAATGATATCTTAAAAAAGGCTGTAAAGACTGTAACTGTATCTACATTAGCCTTAGCAGTTGCTATAACGATTGATAAGACTGCTGAAGTTGATGGCGCAACATGCAGCTGTCATGGTACATGCACTAATTGTGCTGGTACATGCTCTGGCACTTGCTCTGGAACGTGCGATGGTTGTGATGGATCATGTAGTGGACAGTGTCAGGGTTATAATAGTACCTGTGCAGGTACTTGTACTGGATGCAGGAATACATGTAATAATACTTGTTTTGGTACCTGTACCGGGTGCGATTCTACATGCTCAGGAATGTGCCTAGGAACTTGTATTGGCGGTTGCAACGGAACTTGCACAAGGACATGCGCAAATGATTGTGAGAATACTTGTACAGGGCACTGCCAAGGCAGCTGTAGTACAGGCTGCTCAAATTGTAATGGTTGTAGTAATTGCGGAGGTTGCAATGGAAGTTGCAGTAATGGCTGTTATACTTCTTGTAATACATCAGCTTACGCTTAAAGAATGGAGGTTTCAATGGGTCTAAGTCGAAGTGAATTAGTTACCCTGAAAGCCAAGATAAAAGCAGAGATGCAGCGTCGTAATGGTTCAGGACCATCAAACCGTTTATGGACTCCATCTCGTGCTTATGGTTCAGTTTCCCAATTTGCTGGTGGTGAGTATGATTTTATTCACACACCAACAAAAGATGATAAGATTTATTCCGAGTACGGAAGAAAGACAGTAGACCTTTTATTACAGATACATGATATTGCAGGGTTGGAGTCAACAGTCACAGGAAATCCTATTCCTAAAACTTGGAATTCCAGTCTTATTCAGGAAACTGATAGGCTTTCTCAGGAACAGTTTAATGGAGAAACGCAAACAACAATTAATGCAAGACGTGCAGCCGGTGAATCTGTAGGCATTTCGCCTGAGTCTTCATCATGCAGAGCAGCTTGCACTGGTTTGTGCATTGGAAGTTGTATTGGAATGTGTAATGGTTGCCTACAGACGTGCACTGCTTCTTGCGGTACAGGGTGCGCTGGAGGTTTAACAGTTTCAACAACTTGATTTAGTGAGTGATAGTGTAAAAGCTATCACTCATTTTAATTTATTCATGATATTAGAAAATTTATTACCTTGAATAGTGCTGTGCACTATTTATATAAGAATAATGATTTATTTCATAAAATAAAGAAAGGAAAAATTGAATGTTTACATTAAATGTATACTTGCGAGAAGATCTCGCATTAGCTATTCAGAAGATGGAGTTTGAAGCTAGAATGGCGCAAAACAAGGTCGTTTTTATGCTGGATCAACATTTAAATGACTCTACTGATGATTGGCTTAACTCAGATCAGTATCAGGATTTGTTGTCAGACTTTTCTGTTGCTTACTTTAAGTCTAGCGCTGTTATGGAAAGTGTTATTGATTTGGTTGCAGGAAAACATGTTAAAGAGTCATCTTTTCAGTTTTCTGATAATTACAGACATTTAGTGCTTACCAGTAAAGAAGCCATTGTTCCAGATGAACAGTATTTGATAGATCCAAATACTGTTCAAAGAAAGTTTACGAGTTTCACAGATTTTATTGCTAAGTGTTATCCGGATGCATCAGAAGGTTCAGCTACTATGGGTCCGGATCGTATACTTACTAGAACTGTTACTTTCCAGGTTACTGATAAGTGTAACTTGGCTTGCACCTACTGTTATCAGATCAACAAGAGCGTTAGGAGAATGAAGTTTGAAGACGCAAAATTATTTATTGATAAACTTCTTTCAGGTGAGGATGGCTTTAGCGAGTATGTCAGCGTAAAGAACTCTCCTGGTATTGTTATTGAATTTATTGGCGGCGAGCCTTTCCTTGAGGTTGATTTAATTGATCAGATTGTCTATTATTTCAGATTACGTACAATCGAGTTAAATCATCCGTGGGCAGATAAGTTTTGCATTAGTATCTGTAGTAATGGTGTACTGTATACTGATCCAAAAGTTCAGAAATTTCTACAGAAGAATAAGGACTGTATTAGTTTTTCAGTTACCCTTGATGGTAATAAGGAACTGCATGATGCTTGCCGCGTTTTCCCAGATGGCAGAGGAAGTTATGATCTTGCAGAGTACGCTACCCAGGACTGGATGAATCGAGGGTATTACATGGGAAGCAAGATCACTATTTCACCAGACAATCTTCCATACATTTATGATGCTTTGATGCATATCGTTGGGCTTGGTTATACAGAGGTCAATGCCAATTGTGTGTATGAAGCAGAGTGGACTGATGAGCAGGCAGGACAGCTATATCATTTAATGAAGAAGTTTGCTGACTTTATGCTTTCTGATAATAAGTACAAGCTTTTAGATTGTTCACTATATCAGTCTACATTAGGGCATCCAAAAGAAGAAACTGATCTGCAGAATTGGTGTGGCGGTACAGGTTCCATGCTTAGTATGGATCCAGATGGCTGGCTTTTCCCATGCATTCGTTACATGGAGAGTAGTCTTGGTGCCAGTAGAGCACCTATGAGAATTGGTAATGTGCATACTGGTCTTGCTACATGCCAGAAAGACAAAGATTGTGTTGCTTGTTTAAATGCCATTGACAGGCGTACGCAGTCTACAGACGAGTGCTTCTATTGCCCAATTGCAGAAGGATGTTCTTGGTGCTCAGCTTGGAATTATCAGAAGTATGGTACAGCTGATCATCGTGATACAAATATTTGTAAGACTCATAGAGGACGAGTTTTAGCAAATGTTTATTATTGGAATCAGTACTATAAAAAGTATAAAATTCCGAAAGTCTTTGACCTTTGGGTTCCAAAGCAGTGGGCTGTGCCAATTATTGGCGGAGAAGAATACAACTACTTAGTTAATTTAGTTAAATCATTAGGAGGATACGTAAATGAATCAGATACTGAAGTTCGAGAATACAAAGCAGCAGATAACAATTGATAAGGATACTTGTGATGATATCCGCGTGGCAGATATTAATTTCCAGTCACAGAAAAGTAATATTATCAATCTGCTTGAAACACATGCAATGAATCTTAAGGACACTTTAACACAGACAGTTCTTTTTGTATCATTACTTAAGCGTGTTACAGAAGCAATGCAGGAGTGGGATTTTTTAAAACAGAATATGCTTAAAACCTATGTTGAAGATGCCGGCAGGGTTCCTGATGGTTCTGTGGTTACAGATTGGAAGCTTGATTACACCACCGGAATTTTAGACATTACATTTGCTAAAGATGTTAAGCAGGTTGAGCGCACAGAAGTGATTGACAAGGAACTGTGCGGTAAAATTAAAAAGACACAAATTGCCTACAATGCAATTACAGATATTGTTTCAACAATTATTGAAAAGCATTCCATGGATGCCAAAGACACCATTATCAATAATCCGACCTTTAGTGGGTTTAATGATCTTCAGGCACGCGCCCTTACTGAGTTTATGAATGTCAAGAGTGATATGATGAATTCATACTTAACTGATGAGGAGCGTGCATGCAATGTAACATGGAATTTGTCTTTTGACGATTGTAAATTAACTGTCTACAAGTAAAATTCACGGTGCAGTAGTGTAACAGCTACTACACTGTTTTAGTATACTGTTTTTCCGCAGTATGCTAATTCAGCACATTAGTCTGTCGACTAAAATGCTGAATATAATCTTTTGTACTTCTGTTTGCGCAGTTTGTAGAACTACGCAAACGAATCTTCTTCTTTTGAGTGTTTTGAAATACCGCTGTGTTTTGTAAAAGAAATACAGCGGTTTCGTGCGTTTGGACAATTGCACGGCAATGAACGATAGTGTTCACTGTCATTTAAAAAGGAGTTTATTGCGTGAAAATTTGTGAAATGAAACCAGGATCTGAGATTATCTTAGATTTCACTGCAGATAGAAAATTAAAGGTTATTCTTGGTGTTATACAAAAAGGTTGCAAAGATGAGTGTGGAAAAGCTTTATTGTATGTCACGTTACAGGAAAATGACTTTTCGCAGCTAGATTTCTTTTCAGTAGCTGTGAATGTTTATGCACCTAATGATGGCAATGCATGCGTATTTGAGAATGTTTTTGTCACAAAGACTGATTACCCTTGTGAGATTCTTTTAACCTGCGAGACGAATAATGTTTTAGTTAGCAGAAGAAAGACTCAAAGGATTTCATGTAGCATTGGTGGTCTTGCATTTGTTGACAAACATATGCCATTTCCTGTAAATACAAAAGATATTAGTTCCACAGGTGTTTCTTTGTATGTTGCTAAAGGATCGGAATTACTGCCAGGAATCCACTTTAGTTTGAATTTGACTCAGGCTATTCCAGAAGAGATTCTAGGGATTGCGGGTTGCATAAATAATAGGAAAGCTGTTGTTCGTCGTATTCAGGAGGCTGAATACGGACGCGTACTGATCGGTGCTGAGTTTATTGATCGAGTTTAGAGGTAGTGTTTTTTAACATTATTGTTTCCAATTTTTAGTAAGCAGACTATCGTGCAATTGCATTAGTGTTTTTCTTATGCTAGACTTTAATTAGTAGGAGGTATTTATCATGACAAATAAAGAAAAAATTATTGAACAGATGCGAAAGTACGGTATTAAGAAGGCTGTTTACACACCTGGATTGGATTTTGAGGCAAAGCATCCATGCGGCGATATTGTTTTCGCCGGAGAACAGAACTCTGAATTTACTAAACAAATTTGGGATCTTTATGATTTTTCAGATGTAGAGGATGAAGATAAGTGTTTTGGAGCTTGGATGGCACCAGAGGATTCATCCAGCTTTAGAGGATTTCAGCTCCACAGCTGTAAGGAGGTACTAAATGCCTGAGTATAAAGATGTTGATAAAAACGATATGCCAAAATACTTAAGTGTGATAGAAGAAATGGTGCTTGCAGTCAAGCACCATTTCTCTTTTGCAGCGCTATTTGAAATTATTATTGTAATGTATGAGTATTGCTTGTGTTATTCATATTTTTATCTGAATGCAAATGTTTCAGCCTTAAATGGTCAAAAAGTAACACAAGGGCATATTTATGGTTTCCTTAGTTCTAGGAAACCACGCTATGATTATCATGATGCTTGTGAATTGTTTATGCGAGCAAGACATAGTATTGCTCATTTGAGCCCAGAGTATTTTTATCACGATAAATTACGGTTATTACTTAATACAATAAAGTTTTATGAGCTTCTTGCTCAGTTTGAATTTTCAAAAGAAACACTTGAGTCTTTGAAATCTTTCACTTCTTATTTAGAATTGCCTGATACACCACAGAAACTTAATTTTTGATCAGAATAATTATTTCAGAAGATGTTAGCTTAATAGCTAGCATCTTCTTTTATTTTAGGTTGTTTACCTAAAATTCATGTATTATTAATTTTTCACGTTAGGAGGTTATTTTGTTTGATTTGCATAAAAATGCTGATTTGCCACAGGTCTTTAAAGTTACAGTCCCAGTGTCATCAACTGGAAAAGCATTGGTGATACTTGAAGATTATAATTTCAAAAAGATTACGCACCCAAGATATAATTCAGTTATTCATGGGTTGCAAATGAGGCATACTGCAGAAATTCAACTTTTTGTCTCGGAGGAACGTTTAAGTCGTTCCATTGACTGCTTGCAGGCTTTGTTTTTCGGTGAGTCTTTTATACCAACAATAACTAAAATCAAAGCAAACAAGCGCGAAATTAACAGTTTAGTACTATCAGAAAAATGTTTAGCTTAATACTGGAAAGCAGGTAATTAAATTATGGGAAAATGGAATGATAAATGTTTAGATGACTATTTTGATTTGATGCACGAAAGACCAAATGCATTTACACAGAGTCCAATTTTATCTATTGTCACTGACAAGCAACGAATGCTCACATTCATGGAAAGTACTAATAAACAGCTTGGTGTTGTTTATAAAAGCCCATTTCATTTAATGGTTGTTGATCTTATTGCTGGTGTGAATGGAGAGGACTTTGCTTATGAAAGATTACTCCCAACTGTTGAGAAAGGAGCCGTCGTGTGCCTCGTAGAGTATAACAATAAAATTGTACTTGAAAGGGTTTTCCGGCATGCTATACGTAAAGAGCAACTTGAGCTGCCACGAGGATTCGGAGAACCAAATATTTCTGGCCCAGATAATGTAATTAAAGAGTGCAGAGAAGAATTATCAGCAACTATTGATAGAAATAGCATTAAGTTTTTGGGAACAGTTGTAGCAGACAGCGGGTGCCTGGCTGGTTCAGCAGATGTGTACTTTTGTAAGGCTTGGAATGTAATTGAAAAGTTTGGATATGAAGGTATTGGATCTCTTGAGTTCATTTCATATGAGACTATAAATCATTTTATTGCAAACGGTGGAATATCAGATGGCTTCACACTTGCAGCTTTGAAGTTATTTGATGCTTATAAGGAGGGCTGTAAATGATTTGTATTTTATATGGATGCACTGGGTCTGGTAAAACATGGTATTTACAAAATCATCTGTTAGAGAAAATTGATCACCCTTTAGTGTACTGTTCTGTTTTATCTTCTAAACGAGAGTGGAGAGACAAGTCTGTATTCTCAGTACGTCAGTTAACTTTGGTTAAACGGTTACCGGAAGTTCTGTCGTTAACTGTTCTCGACATAAATGATAGATATCAACTTTTGGCACCAATAGTTACTGAATTGCTGCAGCTGAAAGATGATTACAATTTTTATATTTGTTTATCAAAGTATCACAGTTCACTTGAGAGTTTGTTTAAAGCTGCTGAACACATTGTATTTTTCGCCAACTCTGAAGGGGCAATTACAGATTTGCCACAAGAGTGTTTGCCGGATGCAAATGCACTGCACGAGATCTCGGAGTTTATTAAATATTTTGATGAGCATAGGGCTTATTCATATTACAGAGGTTAATATGCGATTTTTACATTTAGTTTTACAGCTAACAGTTTGCTCAATTATTACTGGAGTTCTGAGCGCTTTTACGCATCTGCGATTGCTTTTCTCGATCAGTGTTTTATTAAGTATTCCAGGATTTGCTTACATTGCATTTGTAGTTAGCACATTGATTGTTTTAATTATAATTGAGTTACTACACAAATTCAGAAGAGTTAATCATTAACTCTTTAGTGTGATGTTATTATGGAAGATTTTATACTGGTATAGCTATTAAAATTGTTGTGTCTTGTATGACTTTGTCTGTGCTTCTACAATTGATAGGACCTCTAATTCGAATTCCACGGTTTTTCTATCAAGATTTTTTCTGTACCAGTGTGTTTGTCTATTTCTTGCGGCAATTAGTTGATTGGTTGCATTACTATATGAACATTTCCATAAAAACAATAATCAGTAATTTTTTGGAGGGATATTTATGTATTTGTTCAGATTACGTATAGTTGGCTTACTCTTGGCTTTATCAATGATTTTAGAGGCTCCTGTTTCCGTAATGGCACAGGAGCCTCTTTCTTATTTTCATGAAACTGAAAATGGTACTGCTGTAATCAGATCTTCTGATGTTGATGAGATTTATAAAGATTTTGGTAAAGCAATTCTGGATAGGTCAAAGTCAATTACAATTCAGTATACTGGTGATATGCCATTTTCAGAGTTTGTTAATGCAATTCGTGACTCAACGCACGTAATAGCCTTGAGTAAGGCAGCTGCCGTTAGAGATTATTCTACTAATTTGTTTGATAATGATAGTTTATTATTCTCCATCAAGAGCTGGTATTATAAATCGTATGAGGATAGGAAAGAAATTTCTTATGTAAATATTCATTATGCAGATAATGCTGAACAGATGGATTTTGTTACTGAGAAACTTGACAAAATTTTAAAGAAATTAGGCATTAATTCGAAAACACCTACGCTTGAAAAGATCCAATTAATTCATGATTGGATTTGCGATAATATAAAATATTCAAAAAATGATTCATTAGGTAATTCTGTATATCAAGCTTTGATTACTCATGAAACCAAATGTATGGGTTATTCTTTATTATTTTATATGCTTGCAAAGTCTTCAGGTTTAGATGTACATATTGTGACAAGCGTAGATCACGCATGGAACATGATCAAATTAGATAGTAAATGGTATAGTATTGATGTGACTTCTGACGCCACTACTTTTTCGCATTATTTCTATTTGAGTAAAATTCGGAACCATGCAAAGTTTGATTCCTGGTGTGCGCCAATTGTTGATACACATGCGATTATTCCAAGCAAAACTGGTTATCTTCATTTGTCAAACTCTAATCTGGTAATTAATGTCGGTAGCAGTAAATCTTTACTGTTAGTTGGTTTACAAAGTTACAATCGCAATAAACTTATTGTTGATACTAATGGTTTCAGTGTGCAGCTAATTACACCTTCTACTCCAAAAATAGTATGGAGGTCCTCTAACCAAAAAATAGTAACTGTTTCTGATGGTAGAATAATTGCAAGAAAGAAGGGTACAGCAGCAATTACTATGACATTAGACTCAGCTAATTGTAAGCAAGTATTTAAATGTAGAGTTCTTGTTAAGTAAGCAGTTTAAGTGTAGTAACTTTTTATATTTCAAACTGCTTCTATGAAAGTTTTAGGCAATAATTATTTTTAGAAGCATTGAGATGAAAAATCTCTGTGCTTCTTTATTTTTGTGTATTTATAAGAAAAGCTCGTGATTACAAGTCATTTCTGTAACTATAGATCTTGTATAGCTGTCTTATTATATTTTGCTTCATTTTTCACCTAATTTTGGTATTTTCAGAACCTCGCAATTTTATTGTTTAAAAATATAAAACGATAATTAAGCAAAATAAAGGAGGAATTGATTATGCCAGAATTACCTGAGATTGAAGCAGTTTGTCAAAGTTTGGCACCGTGCATAGAATTTAAAACTATTTCTTCGGCGCATGTAAACAACTTAAATTGTTTACAAAACCTTGACAGTTCTACATTAGAATCTTCATTAAGCGGAAAGACAATTGTTCAATTAAGTCGCAGAGGGAAATACCTAATTCTTCTGTTGCAGGATGGTTCACGGCTTATTATGCATTTTGCATTAACTGGTGAACTTTGTGTATGCAATACCGATAATGTAACTTCTTCAATGTTAACAATTAAATTGTGTGATGGTGCTATCATCCATTTAATAGATTATAGGACATTCGCTAATGTCTGGTTTATTAAGCCAATTGCATTTGGCATCACAGGTGTTTTGGATAAACTTGGTCCAGAGCCATTATCTGATGGTTTCACTTTAAAGTATTTAATAAAGAAGTGTAAACTTTCAACTGATACAATAAAAGGTTTATTAATGAATCAGCATGTGGTTGCTGGTATTGGTAATTGTTACGCAGATGAGATTTTATACAGTAGTGCTATTCTTCCGGATAGAAAGGCTGATAGCTTAAATGATAACGAGTATCTGCTGTTGTTTAACAACATAAAAACTGTTTTGAGTGAGTTCATTGAATTTTGTTTAAGCTCCAGTATGCATGAATTTCGTTTTTCTTCTTTTGAAGAAGCAGTTAGACACAAGTGTTTAGTGCATGCACATAAGATTTGTCCTGTATGCAAGAGTCCGTTACATACAAAAAAGATTTCTGGACGAAATTCTTACTTTTGTCAGAATTGTCAGCGATAAAGGAGATTTGATTATGACTATTGAGGAGGCGGCTTACAATGCTACTGTGACCACATTCTGTTTCTTTTTGGTCTTGTTTTAGCAGGTGTAAGTTTTGCGTATCTGACTAAAATGTTTGAAGATAGAAAAATAGGTATTTCATATTCTGGTATTGTATATGTTGTGCTTATTGCTTTGATCATAGCAGGAGCAATCATACTTATTTATGGTATAACAAGTTTACCATGGTAGAGTTGTAAATTCATCCTATTAAATATTAAGGAGATTTAAATGATGTTATTAAGTATGCTTTTGAACACTTCAAAAACAGATACTTTGCTTGGTATTGCGTTAATCGCTTTAGGATTAGTGTCAGCAACTAATTTGAATGACCTGAATGATTCACCAGCATCCTGGGGACGCTTAGTTGCTGCTGCTGCATTTCTTGGCGGTATTCTTATATTAATTTTCGGGTTATAGGTGAGCGCAATGAAAAATATTTCTTTTGAAAATAAATGCTCATTAGAGCTAGAGACAGATACTGATTATACTTGCAAAGGTGGAAATCTATCCAATTTATTTTACACAGGTGTTCCTTATGATTCAGTTTACAGTATTCACTTTAATGGGATTACTGTCGGGATTATTTACATCTCTTTTGTGGAACAATCATCTCTATTTGTTAATTGGATTGAAATCATGACACCTTTCCGGAGCAAAGGTGTTCTAAGACATGTATTTGATTTGTTGAAGCTTTTTAATGTTTCCAGTATTAAATTGTCTTGCGAATCTAAATACCTGTCAAAATATAAGAGTTTAGGCTTTAAAGAAACTGATTATGATGCTATCACTGAACTTTATCATCTGGAATTGCAGTGCAGTTAGATTGTAAGGAATGGCTATATATCTGCATGGTGTACGAGAAGTCATTTATATGAACATGGCTTCTTATAAAATCATAGCGGTTACTAACTTAGTGGAAACAGAGTAATTGGATATTTCATAAGAAAAGGAAAGGTGATTATATGACAGTATATGTATTAACAGTAGATAATGAAGTAGTAGGTGTATATGATGAATATACAAAGGCATATGATGTTGGTTGCAGTAAATACGATGGAGATTTTGATATTGATGAATTTGAAGTAGAGTAGAAAGATTACGCAGTAAATGCGTGTTCCATTAGAAGAAAGGATAGGTAAAGTTATGTATAAATGGATGTATGACAGAATGATAATAGAATACAGCAAAAAGTCGAAAGAAGAACTTGCACAGGAGATTATGGCATTAGAAAAAATTGAGTGCTCTGATAGATGCTTTGCAAATGAATGTCAGGCAGGAGCGACTATCTGTACTATCAATGAGTTATTTTCAGCATTGAAAGAACTGAAAGCAGGATTTACATATGAAAAAGCTGATAAAGTTTATGAGTTGATGGAATCAGCGGAAAGCAGCTGGGATTATATTAAAAGCAAAATTTCTGCAATGAATGATAATTCAAGATGTAATAAGGTATTAGAAGATTTCAAAAATAAAGTTGCCAATGCAACTGGTAGTAATGATAGTATCTGAAATTCGTGTTCCATTGGAATAGAGGTAAGAAAAATGAGCAAAAGCAATTATGAAAAATATGCGGAAATACTTAAAGAAGAAATCCTTAATCATGTTCCTGATATAGTAACAGAAATAAAATGTCCAGATGGTCAGTATAGGAATAGACCATTATTAGACATGGCAACTGTTGTTGAAATTATTGACGATTTAAAAAAGAAAATGGCAGAGTGAATGGATGTTTCATAAGGAGATGATTCTATGTTCCCGATTATAACAAACGAAAAACAGAAAGCATTTGAAGAAAATTGCATTAAAAATCGAGTAGGAAGCGATGAAAGTGAATGTGAAGTACCTTGTATATGTGGCTACTACGGTAGAGCTTGTAGACAAATGAATGATAAGGCAGACAGAACGCTTTGTACAGGGTGTGCATTGGCAGAATTTAGCAAGTAAATGCGTGTTTCTTTGACTTTAAAAATGAGTGTGTTACGTTATGAAAACAAAACCAACATTATATATTATAGACAAATACAATGTTGAAACAAATGATTTTGAGAGACGATTTCTTTCCCAATTCATGAAACAAATGAACAGTCTTTGTTGCCATATATGAATAAAAATTGTGATATATGGTTAGGGAGGCATAACAAAAGACGTGGTGGGAAGTTAGTTAAATTAGAACCATTACGGTTCGGAGATAAAGCAGAGTAGACAATGAATTTTGTGAGCTAAACTGAACTATTTCCAAAATGGAAGCAGAGGAAGATAAATGAGTAAAAGCAATTATGAAAAATATGCAGAGAGAAAACAACAAGAATTGTTACATAAAGAAAGAAATTTTCAGCAGGCACTCAGTTGTCTAATGGATAAACGGAAGTTCGCATCATTGCAATGTATTGATAGTGCAATAGATTTTGTTGCAGACTTATACGATTTATCAATTGATGAAGTGAAGCGAGCAATGGATGGGGAAGAGTATTTGTGTATATGAATTTTGCACCGCTTTAGAATATAGGAGAAAAGATGAAAGAGATTATATATTTTAAATATGAGACTTGTGACAAGCTATCTGAGGATAGGGAAGAAATTTTACAATGCGAGGCGTCACATTATGGATTGACCATTGCTGAAAAACAGGAATGGGATTCTTTAAAAGAAGAATGCCGTTATGCTGGTGCTACTGTAATCAGAACTAATAATGAAGAAACTAGAAAAGAATTTGATTCTGCTATTGAAAAATGTATGAATTTTGAAAGAGAACATAATATTGAAAACAGGGTCACTATATTGACCGCTGTTGCCAAGATAATTAGATTTTTATAATGAACTGATATGGTTGAAAATAAATTAATTCAACTGTAAAGAAATTCGCATCTCTTTTAGAAAGGAGAAATATGGTAGTTAGAGAATTTTGTTTAAAGAAAACACAAGTTGGGGAATTATGTGTATTTAGAGAAGGTGGGTGGATTATTGGTTCAACATGGATTGATCATGAAGATTTATTTACAATTGGCGGTGACATTAAGGATAAAAAAGTGAAATCTGATGAATGGGGTGCATTGACTATCACTACAGAGCATGGAGATAAGATTCAAATCCCATGTCACTATATAGATTTTTGATGAAACTATGAGTTCTTTAGGAAGGTGTAAATCAAAAATGATAACGGAAAATACACGGAAACAGTTAGCCGATTACAGAAAGCATGGTAAGAAACTCAAATATCTTATCAATTATCTCCTGGGGTTAGTTGAGGACGAAGATGATTTCGAGAAGATTATACTAAGAGAAATGAAAGCTCTTGCATTTAAGGAGGATGAGATTGTTAAATGTCTGAAATATGATTTCGGGCTTTACAGAAACTGATTATGATGCTGTTACTGAACCTCATCATCTTGAAGTTCAGTACAGCTAAATTGTGAGAAATGGAGATTATTATGAAAATATGGCCTTTTAATTTGCTTGATTTTCTGGAAGTGGAAACTCAGGCCAAGAAAGATGATTTATTAGCTGGCATTGTTTTAGCAATGTCAAATTTGGAGAAGCAGGATGAAAAAATCCTGCTTCTTTATTTTACATGTGGTTACACAGTCGATGAGATCGCCAGAAAAGTTGGTGTTTGCAAAGCAACTGTGTCAAGGGCTTTAGCACGCTGCAAGAAAGTATTAAGATCACAGAATGCTAGAGTATTAATTCAGTATGGTCATGCCAGAGGACTACAGTTACTTAAAACCGATTTTTTACGTAAGGAAATGAACTACAAGTGTATTCCAACGCAGCAGGCATTTCCTGAACCGATAGTATGTAAAGCTTTGTTGTCTAACGGTTTACGAACATTAGGTGATATTGAACGTGTCTGCCCAATTCTTACGCAAAAAGTAAAGGGAATTGGAGAAAAATATCAAGCTTTAATTAAGTTACGATTATTTGATTATTCAGCTGTCACCAAGGTGAGAACACAGAAGAAGCCAACCATAAGCTTTGCTTCTTCACCTGAGTTTAATAAAGCTTGCAAAATGATTGGAGTGGAGCTGGTATGAGTAAAGTTAAGAAATTGAGAGTAAATAAAAAATTGGGAATAATTATTTTGATTACTGTTTTATTAATTGTAATTGTATTTCGGTGTGCTTTTTTGTTTAAGCGGTCATTTTCTGCAAACATGGTTAATGCAGAACAGCTCGATTCCATGAACGATTGCTTGAATACATACATTATCTCAAAGAATTGTTGGAGATCTTCCGGTTCAGATTATATGCAGGCTATTGCTATTCCTGGGGTTACTGTCAACTCAAATATTATGGTTAATAGTGATGAATATCCTGAGATGACAATTCAGTGCTTTGATAATGTGGTTGTGCTTGTGACACATGATAGGATCCCTTCTACAAATTTTACAATAAAAGTAAATCATGATTAGTTTTGATGTTGTACCTTTTACACTGCAAACTGATTGGAAGTGGGTCACAGAATGTAAATACAGAAGTAAACACTCTATGCTATCATGTCTGACTAAGGCACAATGTTCATCGTGTTGGGGTTGTATCTCAAGTGATTGCTTAGAATGTGAATTAATAACAGAGCCACCGAAGCTTATATTTGATCCAGTTAATTTATGCGATTTGCTGAAAGAGTCTGGGTATCCACCAGATGCCGCTGCTGATATTGCCTACTCAAATGAAGACACAGCTGGTGTTTATTATTTTTGTGAACCTTGTGCTAAAGATTTGCTACAGAGGAATCCAAATGTTTATAAAAAGTGTGTGCAAATATCAGCTGATAAACGAGAATTCTTTAGTGAACAAAAGCATTTGCATAAAGATCGCGCTTTTGTACGTAAAGCATTATTAAATACTTTTCCTGACGAGGATCCACGGATTTTAGAGCAACAACTTGCTTTGTTCTGGATGAGAATAAATAAATTTTAACTAGCAGATGATATCGCAAAAGGTATTATCTGCTTTAGCTTTTATTATGTTATAATATTTTGTTATCTCATATTATAACAGCTGATTGGAGGTACTTATGACAAATCTAGATGTTATGAAACAAGCATTAACAGCGCAGATAAACAATTTATCTGCACCCGATTTTGAGAGAGTGATGGATACCATCATTGGGTTAAATGATAACGCTGATAAAAATAAGCTTTTGTTTAATGACACTCATTTATTATCCTGCGCTAATTGCCGTAAGATTCTTGGTGAATGCCATCTTAAAGGGGATTCTGATGATAGTGGAATTTCTGAGTGTCATCAACGTTTTGCTGAGTTTGCAAGTAGGCATTCTGCAGACACAGAAAAAGCTGTATTAACACTAGGTCAGCTTCGTAGTTTGTGCGATCAGACTTGCGCAGTTTCAATCTGTAATAAGGCTACGCCTGAGCTGACCTATGAGACTTTTAGTCAATTTAGTGAGATTCCTAATTCATATGATACTTATGAGTTGTATGGAGTTGGGATTACAGCTGTTGATTTATCGATCAATGGTAGAATCCACTGTGTACATGGGCTTGAGTTATTGATTAAAATTCCTTAATCCGATAGTATGTGCTAAGAGAGTACCTTAATGGTGCCCTCTTATTTTTTTTGGAGGTATTTATGAAACTAGATGATTTTGCCTTTGCTTGTAATCACTTATGGTATAAACTCTCACAGAAAGGCGAAAATACTAACTGGCTATGCTTAACTTTTAATCATGCTTTGCTCGATCGTATTGATTCAGCATCGGAAATGTCAGACTTTAGATGTTTGCACCCAGAAGATGACTGTTCATCAATGCATGATGTCTATACAATTATGGGGATTGATAAATTACGTCTTCCATCAAAGACAGCATTAAATAAATTATCAAGTGCCTTAAAGTTATCAATGTTTTTTGATAAAAATTGTGTAACCTCAGCAACGAGATCTGAGAATGGAAAATTATTAAATTTATTCTGTTTGGATGGAAATGAAACTAAAGAACTTCCAGTTCTTGTGCTTCCGGTTTTGCGAACAAATTTATCTTATGACAAATTTAATAATAACGCAGAGTCTTTAAAGTATTTGCTTAACGCAATATGTCGAAATGGCAATTTTCTTCCGTATAGTAAAACAACAATTTTGTGCCAGCAGGTGTCTTTAAGATTCGGTGACCTGCAGAATCAAGCACCAATGCATGAAGAGTTATCAAAAGTATATGACAAGCTGGTATTTAATGCTTACACTTCAACACCGCCTCGATTTTTGAAATTTGTAACTCTTGATAGGTATACTCCTGACACAGGTACAACAACTGTGTTAATTATCCTGGAAAGAAAAGCTTATTTTGAAGATGAAAATTTCTTAAGAGCTAAAATTGATGTGATGTTGTCATTTATTAGAAAGCATGTTGGGCCACTTACTGTGAAATTTGGCAGTTTTCAACTTGTCAAGCCATTATGCATACAGCAGCCTACAAAAGATCCACTAGATGATTGCTTTATTGATCCACCGCCTGAGGATACAGAACTTCCTATGAAAATGAACATATGAGGAGGTTTTACTCTTGAAGATTCATAAACATTTTCTAGTTGTTGCAGTTGCCGTTTTATCATTAATTCAAATTTCTGCTTTTGTTGCTGCAATTTTATTTATTTTAGCAGAATGCTTGGCATTGCCACAGAGTAAATTGCTTGCTGGCTTTATTATAGCTTCTGTTTGCATTTATTTCTTATTTAGCGAAATTTTGAGAATTTATTCAGATGATTCCTAAGAAGACCAGAACAGCGCAGTCTATTAAAGCAGATTTATAAAATAGTGTAACTTAGTAATAATTACGCAATAGGAGGAATTTATGCTAAATAATGGACTACGACAAGATTGTACAGTGAATGTTGTGACCATTGGCACACATTTATGGTACAAATTGCATGAATCGCAGGATACAATTTCTTACATGTGTATAGAAGGTATTTCTGCACAAGGCAATTTGATCAAAGGTCACGACCATTAGATTTTAATTGACTTCATGTGAATAATCCTGATTCTGCTTTTCACAGTCTAACTTTGCTTGATGATATACAACTTATTTCTGCGAATAATATTTCAGATAGTCAGTTGCATTAAGCAGTATTTAAGGTGGTGTTATTATGGAAGTGATACATGAACCAAATGCTTATGAACGTGCAATACTCAGCAAGTCACATCTTAATGCTGATAAGTGGAGAGTAGTTGCAAAATATGGCAATACACTCGAGGTTATTAAAAATGGTAATTGTCAAAGAAGAGTCTTAAAGATTGGAGTAAAAAATGAGAGACAGAACAATTCTGCTGGAGAGTTTTGATGAGATTAAAATTCTTCAGCAATTTCTTTATATGGATGCTGATAATTCAGTTTCTATGAAAAATAAACTTGGCGTTATAGTACAGATCAGATTAACTGATGATTTGCAGTATCTTGGAAAGAATTTGCAATTTCCAAATGTTCCTGAGATGAATTTTGATGGAGAAATGAATCTTAAAGTATTCAGGGAACTTATTCAACAGCTGAAATTACAGCCGGCTATTTCTAATACTTCTCGATTCAAATCACGCTGGGAAGAGATTTGCGAGATCACTTTAGCTAATCTGGCACTTAATAAAAACAAATAAGGAGATATTCAAAATGTCAAATAATAGAATTAGATTTTCTACTGCATCAGTATTAGCTGATATTGACGGTGTCCCAACACTTGTAAAAAGTGCGGCAGCTTCAAAGTGCTATGAATACTGTTTGAAACATAACTGGGTTACAGAGACTGGTGCAAGTCTCAGGATCATTGATGCTTGCAGCGCGCCTCACTGTTAGGAGGTAGCTGATATGCACGAAAAAGGTCCATTCTTTGTGGATAATGGGATTTTGTTTATTAATGGCACACAAGTTCATGATTTAGCATCCGTACTTGATACTACCACAGGAGAATTGCTTGCATGCGGTGATTATAATAATGATAATCTGCAGCAAGTGTTTTCTGATGCTTTTAAGCGGTATATTAGCAGCGGACAACGCGAACATGCACACTCTTTAATGATTGTACATTACAATGAGCAGGATTTTAAGGATCTTGATTCAGTGTGCTCAATAGCTAATTATGAATTAGCGTGTGATAATAAGGAAAAACTAAAAGAGATTGCTTTTGCTAAAAGCACTGAATTAGAAAGACGAATTCCTGCTTTTCAGCGGCAGGGCTTCTAAAATAAACTGCGTGTCAAAAAATATTTACTCATGGCACGCAGTTTTTATTTTAGATTGTTGCCTTAATTTGTTATGAATTACTGGAAAGGATAATGTTATGATTTTAAGATCATCTGATGATATTGTTTCATTTATATTTTTCTGCATTGCGCTGATATTTATAGGCAATGCCATCATTCACTTCTTAAAACGAATGAGAGATCGTAAACGTGATCTTGCTGCAGCTTTAGCTATGTCTGAGGATCCTAATACTATTTATTACATAGATCACGTGCGGGCTTCTTCTGACTTTAATTTCAAATCATATTACATTCAGCATAAGCATCATATTTTAGTTTTTGCAATTCCGGATGAGAATGCTGTTTCGATTTTATCCATATAATACGAGGTTAAGTAATGTTTGCTGTATTATTTGTTTTGATAAGCACGATGCTTTTATCTGTGATAATTCATTTCCTATTTAAAGGATCTGAGATTGTACTTGATGTAATTATCGCTTTGTTGCTTTCATTGTGTTTGTTTTTGTCTGTTGGTAATCACTTTTTGCATTTCTTTACTATAAAAAGATTTTAAACAATACTCAGTTATGGAGATTTTATGAAACGAAATTTACAAGATGATTTAGATGCAATGATTTATCTTCTGTCCAAAGGTAAACCATACAATGATTATTGGCATTATTATAGTTTCAAGTTTTTGAATTCACAGCTACATAGTTATCATGCTTATGTAGCTCCTTTAATTCAAAAACTTGAGCAAAATAATTTAATTACAACAAAGAAACTTTCAAGGCTTAGATATATTTGTAAGATTGAAACTAAGGATATTCCTTCAGATGACTGGTTTCACTGTTATAAAGACAGTTTAGAGAAACGAATTGCTTCAAGATCTTATCAAACAGTTCCAATTGCTAATGGCGTTAGCATTAATGCACCTACTATTAAGCATAGAAAATATAGCTTTAATGATACAAGTTCAGGTAAAAGTTTTGTGATGCCGAATCAGTTTTCAGATCTCAGTGTGAAAGAAAGCTCTACTTTGGCAAAACAACATGTTTCTTATTTAACAGTTAGAGAACGAATGTTGCAAAAGGATGGAAGGTGATTATGTGAAAAAAGTTTTAGTGATCATTGCTGTCATTGCTTATGATTTGTCACCTATTGATTTATTCCCAGGTCCAATAGATGACGCTATTGTAACAATTCTTGGGTTTTTATGGACGCGTGTTATGGCAACTAAAGCAATAGGTACTTCAGGTACAGACGCTGCCGAAACGCATACTGGGAGCCTTCCAGCGTCTACTGCTCTAAAGCATGCGAATACAAAGTCTATTCATAAAACAGATGCTCCAGAGAAAATGTAGGAGGTTGCATGACTGATTTAAAAATAACTTTAGAGATTCCTGTTTCTGTAAAGTTTTTGACTGGTATTTTATTCGGCGAAAAAGTTTTTAGGGCACAGGTGCTAGACAAATTAACAAATGACGATCAAAGAGTTGTTGTTGAGTTTCCTGAGAATGTTGAAGATGTTAGTACATCATTTGTTCTTGGAATGTATTCTGATCTGAAAAGAAAATATGGAAGTACGAAAGCTTTGCAAATGATGACTTTATACAGTAGTTGTCAGGATCTCAATAATAAACTTCAGAAAATAATTGATGTTTATGGTTTATCTGGTAACAGTTAATGGCATTGAATTATTTTTATGACTGAGATATTAAACGGAGGATATTATGATCTATACAACATATTTTGGAAAATTGAATAGTAGAGATTTTGACAAAGCAAAGTTTACTCCGATTGCAATTTGTGCAAAACCACCAGAGGGATGGGCAGGCAAGTGTTTTAGTAGTCTTGCACCACATTATGATTTCTTTGTGCAGTACAAGAAAGATGGAAAATTCCAAACATTTAGTGAGCGTTATAATGCTGAAGTTCTTGCAAAGCTAGATCCTTCTTTTGTTGGGCATCAGCTACTTCTTATGGCAGATGCAGGAAGATCACCAGTAATGGTGTGCTATGAGAAAGATCAAGCTACTTGCCACAGATCTCTAGTGGCTGCTTGGTTACGTAAAAATGGTTTTGAAGTGAAGGAGATTTAATATGGAATTTGTATTTTTATCAGATTATGCAGGCAACTGGAGAACGGGTCAGGAAGTAGATGTTACTGAAGTTCCAGGGCATGATAAAGAATTCTTAGTTGACTCTGTTGCTTTTATACCAAAGAGCAATTTGCTGCAGCATGGATATTTTAACGAGGATCCACCAGATGCTGTTAATTATTTTATTTTTATTGATCCTTATATGAAGTTTCAGGCTGGTGATATTTACCCAATTGTTCTTGATAAGGATGGCATAGCTGGGTTTGCGGGCTTAACAATTGACACAGACTTGCTTTACACTTTAGGGCATTTACAGTATGGAAGTACACAAAAAATTACGGATACACTTTACGTAAAATTACATGATTTGCTGCAGGTATGCTACAAGAATGAGCAGTCTACTTATCCATTTATTTCTGGTCAAGTCAATGATATGGTGCTGAATATAAGCGTAGAAAAAGCCGTTTCTTTCTTAAATGCTTCAGTGGGAGACAGTAGAAAGTTTGTAGAGGAAAAAGCAGAGATTTTACCAGTGCAAAAAAGACTTGTTGAAAGTTACCTGAAAACAGAACTGACACATAATGAATGGGAGGCCATGATGCATGATTGGAATGCTTTTTCAACAAATCCTGCTAATTATAACCATGATGTGATTATTGCTATGGTTAAGCAGTGGTTGTCTGATTACAGAAAATCGGCAGCCAATAAGCCAAAGACAATGAATCTTTAATGAGCTGCTATGCAAAAAGTTAAAGTCTTAAATAAAGTCTTTGATGTTATCAGTATAATTCTGACAGTTTTGATTTTACCATGGTTGCTTTTGATTACTTTAATTGCTGTGTTATTTACTAATGGTGCAAGCCAAGATTGAGCGAGGATTAATGAAAGTCTTATTTATAATCACTAATTTATTTGTATTTATGGAAGAGGTGTCAGTGCTGCAGAACCTTAACCTGGATAATTCTACACTGATATTGACAGTTAATACAGATTACAATACAGATATTACACAGATAGATTTTTCTACAGATCTTATTTGTGCAGCTAAGAAGTATTTAAATACTGTCATACGGTGTGCTTTTATACAGTATGTTCAATTTAATGATATTTGTAATGATCACTATGACTATATATTTTCAGCAACGCACCTGCAAGATCATTTTGCAGATTTGCTTAGAGACTGTGATTATGAAAATCTCGTATTAGTTGAAGATGGGACCTATGATTATCAGGATGAAGTCCCATTTCATAACGATGTGGTGCAAGCCGCGTTAGCTGTGTATTTATTTCATCCGGAAAGGGAGCCTGCCAGGTATCGGTATTCAGCACTCCATGGTATTTCTATGAATGTTGAGCAACAATTACTTACTTTGTGCTATACAGTATTTCCAGATGTTGTGCAGCAATTGGGCACTTTACCAGCAAATACACCTATCATTTTTACGAGTCCATTGGCTGAAGATTTTGGAATTCTTGATCATGCAAAGCAATTATTAAAGTATCTTGAGGAGCACTACTCTGGCACATCAATTATTTTAAAAAAAGCATCCAAGAGATAAAAGTAAGTATGATTCATCAAAGGTTAATCTCATTATGTGTCCATCTATTTTACCTGGACAGATCTTAGATCAGATGTTTGATGGTTTAAAACTTTTTGAGTTTCAATCTACAGTCATAGATTTTAATACTAAAGGCTTTGTTATTGTAAAACCGCATAGGGAAACTACTTGACATTTTATGAAAGGAGATTTTATGTTTTTAGTCATTTTAATTGGGGTTTGCTTAACACTTACATGTTATTTGTTTACGCATCAGCATTTTGCTGGAAGTGGATTTTTTGGGTTGTTAACTATGATTTTATCCGGAGTTTCAAGTGGCATTAGTACAACTAATGCCACCTGGTTTACCATTACTTGGATTGCCAGTATCTTACTGGCTGGCTTCTCTTTTGGAAAATTTTTTAGACAGCTACAGTTTTGCAGACACAGATAGATTTACATCAATGTTTGAATTGCTCCAATAAAGATCCATGCAAAACAAATGAAAACTAAAACTCCCATTTTATTTTCACTTTTTGCATTATTGGCAACACGATTGTTGTAACGATTGTAGGCATCAGCCATGTTACTGCGAGAATTGTGTGAATTATATAAATCTCTTTTGTTTTCAATTCGCATATTTTCGTCTTTAACATACGCGATAATGGATAAAATTATTACTCCAATAAAACCAGAAATTACTTTGTGCTCAATGATAAATTGAATTATTTTCATAACTATGACCTCCTACAGTCAGTTTAGCATAAATTTAGGATTTGTAAAGGTCAAGAAAGGAGATTTTATGATTGAATGTATTCGAACTATTGCATCCGCAAAACATATTAAGCCAGTGAAGGTAACTGCATGTGAACATGGTACATCGGCTAAGAGGGTAGTGATTCGCACAGTTAAATCTAAATAATTTGTTTGGATGGTAATGATACAAAAGTCATTACCATCATTAAGGAGTTTTATTATGCAAACAGCAATTTTGGCAATTCTAGGTCTTGTATTTATTATTTTCGGGATACTGGTTGGGCGTGCTTCCAGTGACGATGATAGTGAAGTTGGTTCAGTTGGTCGTGCTACTAGCGCATTCTTATTAATTATTGGTTTGATTTTGTTGATTTTAGCTCTTTTTGTTCCTAAGCAGAATAATGGGCATAAACGTCTTGAGTCTGAAGCTATTGAAAAGTCTGAAGATGGAAGCAGGCTCTATGCCAATGGTCATCTTGAAAATAATATGGATATGAATGAGCTTGTCCTTAAAGATTATACTGTCACTGTTGATAAAGATAAGATTTACTTAAAGGAGAAATATCAATGAAAGGTTTATTACTTGACACAGAAGAGAACCAGATTAGAAAAGTTGAAGTAAATGAGCTTCATGATTATTATAAAGCAATGCATTGTGATTGCATCACTGTTGTGTATACCGAACTTGAAGGTCAACAGCTTGCAATTATTTGTGACGATGAGGCTCTTTGCAAAAGTGGTTGTCTAATTCCTACAGTGAAATTGTCATCAGGTGACACTATTAAAAATAGTGTCATTTTTGCTGCTATTAAGCCTGGATCTGATGATTTCAGTGACCTTTCTGAAGCATTGGAGGATTCTATTTTGCAGAAAGTAGCACATTCCGATTCAGGTCGAGTTATGGTCCTACTGTAGTAGGTGCTGTGTGTTTGCAAGTCTAGAACTTTAGACATGCAAACATACATTAGTACTTCAGTTTTTAGCATAAACTATTATAAAGGAGATGATTTATATGTCTAATAAATGTATGCTTGCAAAAGATGATTTATCCTCCAGTGAAACCCAGGTTACTGATGCCCTTAAGATTTCAGTTAGACCTGTTGTGTGCGATTATGGTATTTATGAAAATGATAAGCTTCTTACAGTTATAAATAATCGTTTCAATGCACTTTTGATGAAGGCAATACTTGTGAAAGATGTCAAATATGGACAGGGACTCAATGGAAATCCAAAATTTTCAAAGGAAGATTTTCAGGCATTGCTTGATGCATTAACAACAAAGGAGGACAGATAGCGGGAGATAGCGATTTAGAAGTAAATGATTACAAATCTACAGAATGTTCTTTTGCAGATGCAAGACAAGATTGTGATGGCGATTGAGATACTTATTGTACTAAGTCAGGAGATTGTCCTTATCAGGATTGGAAACGTGATTGTGACGGTGACTGTATTGTATTTTGTCGTGCATGACAAGCTTTAGATGCTTAAACGTTATAAGAAAGGATAGATATATGAAAAAGACAATAACACTATTAATCATTTTTAGCTGTAGTTTTATCTTTGGTGTTTTACTTGGCGGCTGTGAAATACCTGACACCGTTAATGCTGGCGCTGCTTTTTTCAATGATAAAAGTTCATATCGTTATGATGGTGATACAATCTTTTTACCATTAAAATCTGGTACAATCAATGAAGGAAGTAGTTTTTGCTATTTCACTGAGTTTGTTAAGGTAGATGATAAAACTTTATGGATTCAGGATCACATAACAAACTGTGGGCTTTCTCTTACTCAAGAGTTCAATCAGGATGGTACAGCAAAAGTTTATACTGGAAATATTAAAGATCTTGTTAAAGAGTGAGCGGTGAATTTATGAGGCTATTAAAAAGTTTTGGTTTTGCAATTTATTTTTTGGTTGTTCAGTGCATTGTTACTGGATCTTACCTGCTTTTACGATTATGGTTTGATACTACTTGGTTAAATGTAGTATCAGACACATTTTACAATTCAGGTGCTGTATCACTTGCTTATCTTAAGCTGATTGCACAAGCCTGCTTGCCAGCAATGCTTGTTGCAGATTGTATAGCATGCATTCCAATAATTGTGTTTCAATTAAGACAGCATTTGGCAGTAGTTCACAAGCCTTCGATTAAAAGTTTCCTTGTAGTTTCAACATCAGCATTAGTGCTGAATGCCATAATTTCTGTAGTTGTCAATCAATTACCTAATTCAGCATCATCTTCTTTTTACAACTCATTAATGAATGCTTTAATATGCGATAATCATTTTTTAGTTTTTCTGGTTTCTGCAGTTGTAGCACCTGTTACTGAAGAGCTGGTGTTTAGATTTTGCATCTGTAAGGTATTGTATGCCAATAGAAGACTATTCGGAATTATAGTTTCAAGTCTATTGTTTGCACTGGCTCACTTTAATGTAATTCAGAGTACTTATGCTTTTATTCTTGGATTGATTCTTGGGTATATTTATGTACACAGTGATTTTAATCTGGCACTGCCAATTTTGTTTCATTTCATTGTAAATGGTAGCTCTGTTCTTTATGAGTATTTTAGCAAACCTACAATCATGCTTGGTATACTTTTCATACTTTTTAGTATAACATGGTTATTTCTTTGCAGGTTACAGCAGCTATTTGGGAATACATCACGTTCTCTTTGTGTTTAGAGACTTTGTTGCATTTTGTTAACTCATTGTGTTATTATTTATTTGGAGGTGAGGCTATGGCTGATAAGGATAAACTGATTCAGATCTTACAAAAATTTGATGTTGACGAGTTATGGGTTTCTTTTGATGATTTATATTCTGCAGATCATACAGACTCTAATGATTGTGTGCTTGCTGTGAAGAAAAGTGCTACTTATGCAGATCAGGATTTTAAGAGAATTTGGGCACCATTAATGCAATTTTTTGCGCCAGCTTATGACGATGATGATGACGCGGTTGCTGCTAGTGTTTACATAATGATATATGCTATCTATGGTAAAGAGCCATCAGATCAGCAGGTTTTTGAAGATTATAAATCTAAATGTCATTTAGTTTATACAAAGGATGGTGGTTTGATTGGGTGAAAAGTATAGTTTATCATGTAAGGAAATTAAGAATGCTCAAGCAATGATAATAGAGCAATTGCATAATTGGCAGATAAGGAAAAGTATCACTTCTTTGGTACTTTTCCTTATTTGGTTGTATGAGTTTCTTGAAGTTATTTCAGTTAATAATACAGGTAAGACAGCTAATCGAAAATCTGCTATTTCTGTATACAGCGACACAGAGATAATCGCTAAGTTATTTTCACTTAGATCTACATTAGTGCATAAATTTTGGACTATTGAACAAAGTTCAATTTCTGGTTTTTATAACCAATACGAAAACGAGCTCATAACACTTGTGACTATGGTGTGCTATAGTGATGTCTCAGCATATGTTGATCCACGATTCCGAGACTTGCCAGATAAGATGAATTTATAGTCTTGGGTGTGTAAAAAGCCTGCAGTCAGTGCAGGCTTTTCAAATTAAATATCTTTTACAAGATCTTTCCAGTATGCAATTCTTTTCTTTATTATTTTTGCATCAGTAGTTCCGGATCCTCCGAATGCTCTATACTTCTTATTATTTTTGTATGTATCAGAGAAGCTAGAAAGTACAACGCAATATTTTTCAAATTTCTCAGTATTATTCATGAAAGGTTTAGCCATCATAATTATAACAGGTAATGACGTTGCCGGTATGCGCAATTTAGTTTCGTTAAATTTTTTGTCAAGAAGGCTTAAAATCTTGTCAACCTCTTTTAGTTTATTTTGTTGTTCTGCAGTGATGTTAATCAGGAATGCATCAATATCCTGTTTCCGGAATGAAGTATAATCATGCTTATCATCAGTACAGATCAGCATTAAACTCTGTCTTATGATATCACGATCTGTTGCATTTTTCTTTTGCGCCAATGTTGTATTAATTTTAATAAATTCATGTTCAGCTAATTGTCTGACAGTTTCACGTAATTCCTTGTTTTCATAGATGGTTCGCATTTGTTTAGCATTTAATGGTTTTCCGGAGTTTAATCCTTCGAACAGATCTAGTATGTCTTCCTCTGATGCGTCAATTAGCTCCATCACATGCATTTCTTCATTCAGCAGAGTTTGCTGTGTTGGTTCATCTAATTCGGAGAATTTCTTTCCAGCAATTTCCTTATTTTGTCCTTTGACTATAACTGGTTTCGTATCTGAAGCAAGTGCAAATTCATCAGCTATAAAATCTCTGAGCGTTGAGAATCTTTGAATTCCATCAAGTAAAGAATCATTACCTTTAATTCTTTCCGCATAGGTAAACGTCAGCGGAATTCTCTTTAGCAATAGTCTAATGAATTTTGCCTGTTGTTGTGCATTCCATTGACCCTCTCTTCTTTGCAGTGGATGATTGAATAGCACTTCATTGTTTTTAATAGCATAAATCCATGCCTGGATGGTTTTTGTCTGTAAATTGGTCTCCATGAACTCCTCCTTGAATTTTTCTTATTTATAACAGTATCACATTTAAAAATAAATGTAAATGTGAAAACTGTCAGTCAGTTGAATTTTTGAATCTTCTCTACAGGTTTCGACATTTATCAGAACCAATTTACAGAGTTGAAGCAGATATAAAATTGTAATACTACTTATTTAAATGGAGGATTTTATGAATAATACATTTATTTTATTGTGTTCTGAGAGACCGAAAACTTGTATGAATTGTCCCTGTGCTTCTGTTGTTTTTAGTGGCACTAAGAAGTTTGTGCATTGCAGTTTAGTAGGAAAAACATTAGTTTCCTCAGATTCATCTTTCATCTTTGATGATTGTCCATGTGCTTCATTGTCAGATTTAAAAAGCGCCATAGAACAGTCAGATAATAATGGTGAATTAAATCCTGACAATATTGCACAGATGAATTATGTTAATGGTTGGAATGACTGCTTGTCTAACTTAAGTAATTTGATAAAAAAGCAGAACGAAATCGAATCAATACATACAAATGCAAGTCAGATGAATGCGCCTGATCCAATGGAAGAGAATAAATCTTCAGATTTGTTAAGACAGAATATTGAGGATGAGAATGTCAAAAAACCTGTTCATATTCTGACAAGACATGATAAGGTTTTTCAAAAAGCCTTTCAACATTTAAAGGATTATAAAGCTGAGCATGGTAATTTGTGTGTTTCACAACGTTATGTTTGCTCTGATGGTTATAAACTTGGAGATTATGTTCATCGAGCAAGAGCTACCTTTAAAGGAAAGAGAACATCATTTTTAACACAGAATGATATTGATCAGCTTAACTCAATTGGTTTTGTTTGGGATATAAGAAAGTATCAGTGGGATATTGGCTTTGCTCATGTTCAAAAATATTATGAGCGTTTTGGCAACACACGAATCACTTCTAATTATGATGATCCAGATGACGGTTTTCATACTGGCAATTGGTTTTATCATAACTGGCTTGCATGCACAGATCCTCAGAAACGTAAGGTCTTTTATGAAACCGATCCGGATTGGGGTATGAAAGTTTCTGCCGACAAGTCAAGTAAGCAATCAAAGATTTTTAATACATCAAGTCATAGCAATAAGACAAGGAAAGACAAGGAAGTTACTGCTTCTAGTGCAAAACAGGAAATACAGAATCTTGTAGATCAAAATCTTGGTATTCAGGAAATAACATGTGATTTACGTGTTTTACGTTGGACTCAGGGCTATAACATAGCGAAAAAGTATTTTGCATTATGTCACAACCTTTGCGTTTCTGATTCTTATCAGACAAAGAGTGGGTTTCCACTTGGAGAATGGCTGAAACGTCGTCGTGAAGAATATTGCAATGATATACTATCTGCTCGTAAGATTCAACTGCTAGATCAATTGAATATGATATGGGATAAGGGTTCTACAAATATATTACACCATTTACAGAAATAATTGGAGGCATTTAATGAAACGCATTGACGATTGGGATAGAGGGGTTAAGCATTGCGAAGATTATATTGCTGCTCATGGTGATTTGCTTTGCAATTGTAAGTATGTCGCAGATGATGGCTATAATCTTGGACAATGGATTTCGAGAAAACGGCATGCTTACAAATTAGGACAATTAACAGATTCAGAGATAGCCCAACTGACCAGATTAGGTGTCTTACATCGTAAATCTGAACGTTCATGGGAGACTGGCTGCAAGCATGCTGCTGAGTACATAATGTCTACAGGTAATTATGATGTGCCATTTGAATACTGTTGTGCAGACGGATTTCGGCTTGGTGTTTGGGTCTCTTATGCAAGAAATTGTCTTCGTAATCCAGGTCAAAGAGAGCTGTCAGATTCACAACGTATAACGTTTTTAAGTCTTGGTATTCCACTTAATAAGCATGAAGATTCATGGCTTACAGGTTTTGAGCATGCAGAGGTTTTTTGGCATTTACATCAGCATCTTAATGTACCAGCTAAGTTTGTTTGCGAAGATGGGTACCGTCTTGGTGCCTGGATTAAAAGACAGCGTAATAACTTTAGATATGCAAATGAAAAACCAGAAATAACAAGAAAGATGATTTTGCAGCATAGCATAAAGCTCAACAGAATTGGTATGTTGTGGACTACTAATGAAATTCAGTGGTGTAGAAATTTTTTCGCAGCACTCGACTTATATAGCACTCACGGATATTTTAGCGTTTATGATGCTAAAAGTGGCTATCAAATGTCACAGCTTAGAGAATGGGCAAAGATGACTAAAAATTGTCTTTCAGGTAAATCTGATAAATTTACCAAATTGATAAAATTATACGATGAAAATTTAAAAATGTTGTTTGGAGGAAAAGTATGCTAAATTCAATAATTGGCTTCATTATGGCCAATATTAAGTATGTCATTTTAATTTTGGCTGGTATTTTTGTTTTCAAGAAGGTGACACATACCATATTGAAAATTGTGATCATAATACTGTTAATACTTGTGTTTGTACATTTTACAGGTTTTACACCGGCTGGGGTTATTGGAGTCCTCAAAAATCTTTAATACAGTGTCAGTATAGCGTACAAGCAAAAATGCAAAACCAAAATATCTAAATGACGGTGTTATATAAAATTGTCATGATAAACAAGGTTGTATTCCTTGTAGTTATTCTTCTTACAATCAAGCACTTGTGATTGATTGCTGTTTGCATAACACCTAATTTTTGTATGGTATGCATGGGGTCAAATCTATGCATATCATTCAGGGCATTGTCGTGTCCTAGTATAACAATTCCTTATGCAGTAAATGTGTTACAGCTTTTACTGCATTTCGCCCATTTGGGCCATTAGCTGGAGCTAGACTCCTTAAGCGGTCTGCAGTAGTGCACATTACTGCAGACCATTACACGAATTTTGAAGAGAGCTGGAAAACCAGTTCTCTTTTTTATTTTCGGTTTATTGACTTTATTTTTGTAATTTTGGAGAATTTAGTGAATGTTATTAAATGATATTGTGAAAAGCACAATTGCAACCATTACAGCTTCAAATGAGACTGCGAGTGTTACCTTGCAGTCTGAAATTGTACCAATGTGTCAAGAAGATATTGATTTTTTACAGTCCTCTTTTAAGGGTAAACGTGCACCATCTTTTTGTGCCATGCATTTAATTAAAGATGATGAAAACGTGATTATATTTGCAAATAGTACGGCAACTTGTAATTTAACTATCCTATATGATTTCAAGCCATACATATGGGTTAATGTTACTATTGTAAAAATGAATTTACCTAATCTCGGAACATGCCATGTTGCTTTTAGTTTCGATGATGTTTCTACTTTTAATAGAAGATCTGAATTTAGAGTATGGCTTGGGTGCGCTGGTATAGCGACATTTGGAGATTCTCAAGTTCCACAAGATGTGTTTGTCAGAGATTTGTCACCATCTGGTGTCGGTATTATGGGACCAAATGATTTATCTTTGGCAAGGTATACTCCAATTCATTTGCAGTTCAGGTATTCTTTAACTAAGCAATCAGATCCTAAACTATATACTATCGACGCTTCAATTGTGCGCTGGACACCAATTAATTGTAGCAAGTATTTAATTGGTTGCCATATGAAATCACAGAATAAAGATTTGACTAGAATGTTATATGCAAAGCAAAGACAAGATTTAAAGTATGAACAGGAGCATGCATAGTAATCGAGTTTCATTTTTGCATTATTTGCAGAAATGGAGGCTTAAATGGTTTTACAACTTTACGACATTAAACTTAAAGATGATATTCCAACTCTTTTTAAAGTTAAGAATTTTAACATTCCGGATGCGAATTTTAATACACCATCCATGGTTACAACAATAGTGCGTGATCTTTTTCATACAGATACATTGGCTGATGAGTTTACTTATTTACTTACTTTTGATAATGCTATGCATCCACTTGGTATTTTTGAATTATCAAGAGGTTCTGTTAATTTCTGCTTGGTTTCAATGAGAGGTATTTTTATTCGTGCTCTACTTACAGGTGCATCTTCAATAATATTATTGCATAATCATACCAGTGGTGATACATCACCTTCGAGAGCTGACTTTAAAACTGCAATAAGATTAAAAATTCTTGGCAATGTTTTAGAAATTCCACTGCTTGATTTTTTAATTATTGGCAAAGATTCTTATTACAGTATGCAAGAGAATAATTTTAGAGATACACTTAATTAGGTTAGTATTTGCAATTTTCTAGAAATTCAGAATTGTAATTACAACAAGATTGGTGTATATAATAGTGTGATATAATGTAATTTGATGGAGGTGATTTTATGTTCTGGAATGGTAAGAGAGAAGTAACAAAGCAGGATATCAGAGATATTTATGCTGAAGAGTTGACAAAGCAGGGTGCTAAAGAACTTTGGACTCTAAACCCTACTAATTTTGAGACTAGAGAAGTTTGCCCAGAAGTTGTTGTTGTTACAGATCAGACTTTTGACTCTTCAAGATTGAGAGCCTGCTATGAAGATGAAGATTTTACGATGTACCTGCCAATAACTGTCTGTAAAAATATACATGAGATGGATGGCATTTTTACAAGGCCGTTTGTGTGCGTTTTTAAAGAGGGGGTGTGGCAAGATGCCAACTAGACAACCTGTAACACTTAAAATGGTTAAAAAGTGGAATGCAGTGTTTAAACAGATACAACAAGATTTAAATGAGTGCACTTGCATTAGTGCACTCATTTCTTTTATTACATACCTATATGAAGTATCGATTGTAACAATAACATTTAAGTATTCTCCAGGAAAAGTAGCTTCTTATAGAGGAGTTACAAAGTATTTGCCTTGCAGAGCAAATACTTCAGCACTGGTTGTCTTACGTGATAAGGTAACTCACGAATTGTATGATATTGATGATATTGTTGCATACACAAAACGTAGAATTTATGATTTTGGCAGGGAAAATTGTGATTTTTTGTCAGAACAGTGCTTCAATTGGGAAATTGATATTTGGTATGAGTTTCAAAAGGCATTTCTAAAATTCAGTGAAGTTTCTCAAGATTCACCAAAGAAAATATCATTTTAGAGGAAATTCAGTACCAGTATAAATATGCAGCAAAATTTATATAATTTTGTAATTACATAGAAGATAATAAATAAGCGATTTTGGGAAATTCAGAACCTGAAATTGCTTGTTGCATTTTCTATATAATTTTGTAAATCAAAGATTGTTAAATCTGACGATTTCATGCTTAACTTGAGTAGCTCAGTGGGAGAGCAGCGAGGCTGAGGCGTAATGCAAATCGTATGCATGGGTTCGAATCCCATCTCAAGTACTGCATACTTACAACTTTAGTATTACATGAAGATAAGAAAGACAGGCAAGCGAAAATAAGTCCTGCACCTAGGTGTAAATTGTGAATGACATGGCTTTCACACAAAAATGAATGGTAAGTCTTACTAGACGGAACCGCCTTAAAAGGACGAATATTGTATAGTAAGCTATAGGTCTTCGTAGCGTAAGTAATGTAAGTATGTGAAAATGATTGGATGTTTCATTTTCATCCAGTTCTCCATTGTAAATTTACAAGTTCAAACATGGTAAGTTTTATCTTACCGCTGATTGGTTAGTGTAGACCTACCCCAAGTTTTGCACTAGCCATTCTTCCTCTATAGCTCAAAGGTAGAGCACCTGACTGTTAATCAGGGTGTTGCAGGTTCGAGCCCTGCTGGAGGAGTTGGTAGCAGTGAAGGAGTATTTAGCACAGTGCTAGGTGACTAATGGGCACTCACATAAGCCAGGCAAGAGCATGTCGTAGGCAGCTACCATCCTTATGCAGCCATTTTTATGACAGGTAGTTATTATTGAAAGTTGCAAGTGTTCTGAGAAATAACTACCTCCAGGCTAGAACACAACTATGAGTGAAAACTTTAGCAACGGCTTGGTCCTTTCGTTTTTTGTCGTTATGGCGGAAATGGTAGACGCGCCAGATTTAGGTTCTGGTATCATGCAGATGTGTGGGTTCAAATCCCACTAACGACATTCTTCCCTGGGGGAGAATTTTATTGCGTGGTGGAGAAGTGGAAACTCACTAGGCTCATAACCTAGAGGTCGCAGGTTCAAATCCTGTCCCCGCCATTTTTGTTAAATTTTCTTTTTAAGAAAGCTCTACAATGGCAACATCAAAGAAGATGACTATAGAAAATGGAAATACTGTATCTCAGGTATCCAATAAAGATCAGAAGCTGCAAGAGCTTGCAATGATTCTTATTAAGCATCAAACACCAGAAATTGTAATAGTACAATTTCTTTAAACAGTGGATACGATGAGGAGAAAATTAACAAAACTATTGCGGAACTACAAGCAACTGAGAATCTTTGGGATATTCATGTTTCCTGATCAGTACTGGAGGTTGCAAAAACAGATATGGAGAAAGCTTTTATTTTTATAAGTGTATTTATGTGTACTGTTTTACTGGGATTTGGTTGTGTTACTTTTTGCACGATACACACTGTTAATGTATCAAATAATAAAAAATTAACAGAGGCATCAGAGCAAATTGAAGAGTACAGGGCTAAAAAAGAAACTTTAATCAAAAAAGCGAAAAAGAAAGATGCAGCTTATTACGTTGATGGTGTAAAGCAGGATACTGATTTTGATCCGGATGGACTAAATCTTGATGATTACAAAGTTGAATACAATGAGAATAAGTTATACTTCAAAAAGGTAGAGAAAGTTCAAAATTCTACAAAGAGTTATACAAATTTCATGCCATTGTTTTTACCTATTTTTCATTGATATTTTTTGGGCTATCGCCAAGCGGTAAGGCACGGGATTTTGATTCCCGCATTCGTTGGTTCAAATCCGACTAGCCCAGTTCGGAGTCTGCTACCACAAATTGTGGTAATGCGGATTCCGGCAGCGGAAAGAGTTCCGCTTTATGAATTTATACCACATAGGCTTGGCAGTTAGAGAACTGCGGTTAATTGTGGTGATCGCACATGCAACCGGGTATGCTGCGATCGTATTATTTTCGGAAGTGGTTAAGTCCTGTAATGTGAGCTTTTAGCATAAACGTTACTGGGTAAGATGAGTTGGACCACCGACTGTGCTAATGTGGGTTGAGGGTGCGGGGCTTGTAGATCAGCAAGTCGTATTATTGGCATGCTAGAGTCATTGCAACTACAGCGTGTGTTGAATTCAGAATGATCAACTGAAAACTGTATGGTGACCAAGGGAGATGCTGAGGATTATAAGGAATTCACAGTAGCCATACTTTTATATTTAATGGCTTGGCGCAGCCCACGGTGTGAATAGTGGGAGGAGTAATCGCAGATTCTATTATGCTGGTGATTACAAGCGTTCAAGAGTGAAATGGGTAGGGACGAAGTGTGTACTGGATAGCGCGCATCCGGTACATGCGACTATGAAATCATCATTCAAGGTGGTGGAGGTGGCTACATGCCAGGAGAAGCATTTAATTTGCATTGGGCACTGTCACAAGGGAATGCTTATGCATTTGTGTAGAATGAAGGATTTTATAGAATTGAATCAAATCGAGGTATGGACAGTGGCGAGGAATTAACTTGGATGGACATTGCAGGATAATGCCTGGTTCTTTCCTGTTGGTTGTACATGGCGGTACAAGTGTAGATTTGATGAGGAATGGGTTATGCATCGTTGGTGTAACCCATTCCATTAAGTTTGGGGTTGTATTTTGGTTTCGACAGGGATAGGAACATTTACAAATCGCTCGTGGGCAACCTACGTAATGGAAGAAAATTAAAATTAAACGCAAATACACGTTTACAGATGGCTGCCTAATTGCAGCTGACTCAGCAAGTAGATAATGCTGGTATCTTGTGAGTCGAAAGGACAAGCTTTGTGCGTTTCTTGGTAGGCTAAATGTGAAACCAAGTGGTGGAATAGACGGAAAAGATGAGACGCTTAAACCTACGCGTCTAACAGCGTAAAGTTTGTAAATAAGTATTATTTTTGGACAGGGGTTCGACTCCCCTCAGCTCCATTAACTTGATAATTGGATAGTGTAAGGTGCAGTACGGTTGAGGTACCGCAGTAACCGGTTATAGGTTTGTTACAACCTTACACATTAGGTTAAATTATCCTTGTTAACTATAATTAAAAATGGCACGTATGGAATGTGCACTGAAACAAAGAATGTTATAGTTTAATGAGTTACAATTAAATATGGCTTCACAACCAAATAAGATAAGGTGTATGACTGCTAAGATCATTTTGTGTGTTTCAGTACAAGGCAGTCGAGAGATTCAGTAGAGAAGAGTATCTTGCCTCACAATTATGTTAGGAGACCGCGAGTAGTAACGCACCGCCTGGATCGCAGAGAAACACATTTTGGACCATTAGCTCAGATGGTTAGAGCGTCCGGCTCATAACCGGATTGTCTGAGGTTCAAGTCCTTGATGGTCCATTGCATCTTTAGATGCTTATTTGCGTAAGGTTATTGATGGTAATCAATGCTAAATTCCCTTAAAAAGGTTTCTGTGATGAGCAGAGTAATATTAAACACGCGGTCTCGTGTTTTCGACCATGCGACTTACGTAAACAATAAATGAAGTGCATGATGCTGTCAGGCATGACTGAGGGGTTCGATTCCTCCTAGAAGTAAGGTACACATAAGATACAAAAGCAGTTTGAGTCTGCTCGCTTCATTTGTTTAGATTATTAAGCAGTGCTGAAAGATAGACAGGCAATCCACGTTCAATAGCGAGAGTGATCATGCGCCGTGCAGTTAACACGGAGTAGGGTGAGCTAATCTACACCTTGGGCGTGCGTAAGGTTGACTTGGTGACAAGTGTGCATGGGTGAGAGGCCTGTGCCTGCTTAGAAAAGGGAACTGGAGGGAACTGGAATGTCCTCCAGTTCCCTTTTTGCTTTTTAGGATGCCTCAATAATTACACCTAATTTTAATAGGTGTGTTTATTCATGAATTACCTTTAATTAATTGACAGTTTTGGTGTATCATACTATTATAGTAGTGAGAATTTTATTTTATTTTAATGATCTCTATGGGATAATGAGTAGGTGATAATATTATGAAGATTAAGAAATTAGTAGATTGTGCTGGGGCGGAAAGATTTGGGACTTGCGCTGAATGCGGAAAAGGATCTAAGGAGGATCCCGAAATGTTTAAAATAATATGGGATGGAAATAGCTCTATAATCTTATGTAAGGAATGCGCAGCTAAATTAAAAAGCCAATTATAAGACAATGAAATTTGTCTTCGAGGAAGAGTTGGGAGTGTAACATTACTATTGGCTTGTATGATGAGCTATTATCATTTTGTGAGGCAATTTTGACTGAAACTAAAATACCTTTATTTTTAATGGATGACTTAGGTCATCCATTTCTTTTTTTTTGGAGGATTTTATGGAAAAAGATTTTGATGCAATTTTAAAGACTGAATACTCAAACCGGTTTGATGAGATACGAAAGAAGCAAATGATAACGTCTTTTTACAAGTATGGGGCTTTAAAAGATAATTATCAAAAATTCAAGTGTATGAAAGCACTTGAAGATGTTCAGCTTCGTATTCAAAAATATAAAGAAACTGGCAATACTGAATTTCTTGCAGATGCGGCTAACTTTCTCATGATTGAGTTTATGTATCCAAGTATTGATGGCGCAAAGTATACTCCAACTCATACAGGGGCCTGTGAGATTGCAGGTTTTAGCATTAATGAGATTAGAGCAGGTAAGGCATAGGCAAAGATTGAATAGAGAAAGTACTGGTGTTATTGATAAATGCGATTTAAATTGAAGAGGTAATTACTATGACATTATATCATGTTTCATTTGGTTTACAAGAGATTGAAAAGCTTTTTATACCTAAAGTGCCTGAATCGTGCGCTGCAATTCTGGGAGAAGATGCAAAAACACCACGTATCTGCTTTTCTTCAAGTATAGCAAGGTGTATTCAGGCTACTGAATGCTTACCAGCAGTTGGAGAACCAATCACTGTTTATAAATTAGAAGTTGAACCAAATGATAGTAGTTTAATATCGCCAAAGGTTTTATATCATTCTGGTAAAGTACCGGATGCATTAGAAAATCAGGAATACTGGTATCTTAAAGAAGTCAGTTTAATAGGTGAACATCGTATTATTACACACCAAGATTATGAGCTTTCACTCGCTTGGTCTGTAATAAAAATGCAGGATGTCATTAAAATTGTACAGAGTATAATAGATGCTAATTTTTTAGATGTTGATCTGAATGTTTTTGTTTCTGAGAAAGATGCAAATGCTATTTACAGAACTTTTTGTCAATGGCTCGACAGGAATGGATTCTACTCTTTAGAAGATGAGTTATATGATATGGTCTCTGAGCTGCCATGGGCACAGTTGAAAGTCCTTAATCGTTTAGATACAGTGAATTACAATGGTGTAAGATTCGGATTTGTTGCAATTGATAACAAACCTCATATTGCTTTTTCCAGCTCAGTGATGAATGCTGCACAGGCAACAGGTATTGTGTCAAATCAGTTCTTACTTTATGATTATAAGGAACAGGTTTTCTGTAGAAGTCTGACAGATGGCTTACACTGGTTCAGATGTGACGATTTAAAAGAGGTAAGTGAACCACGAAAACTTAAGATTTAAGAAATAGCACAGTGTACTTTAACATTAGGCATAAATGGAGTGGTAAAGATGTTTGAAAATGATATAAGAACCTGCCAATGTTGTAATAAGAAAATAGCACGCAGTGATATGCTTTTCACGAAAGACTGCCATGGTATAACTTACCGTTTAGTGTGCTATAACTGCTATAAGAAACTGATGGCTAAGGGGTATGATGGAGAGTATTATGATGCCAGCGATGAAAACTTAAGTGCTGACGATTACTAATCTTTGTACAGCCTTTAATTCTCAGTTTTGAGTTAAAGATAACGGTTTGTATTGTATTTTTATTAGTGTGAGGTTAATTAAAAGTGTTGAAGAGAAAATCTTCAACACTTTTTTGTTTTCTGGGTATTTACTACAATTTTTAGTTTTGGATAACCAGAACTCCAAACAGATAGCTTTACCAATATATTATTATAAGGAGGCATTAAAAGATGGAAAGAAATGAATTTATTGAAGGTTTTGGCAAAATATCTTCAGATTGCAATCGTATGACTGAAAAGCATGACATTCATTATATGATTGATAATACAAGTGCCGCTCCAAATGTTAGAGGTAGAAAAACACTTGTTATTATTATGGAAGAACTTGCAGAGTTGTCAAAAGAGGTTGCAAAAGCTTACAGGGACAAAGTAGACTATTTTAATTTACTTCAAGAGATGGGAGATGTTCTGATATGTTTGGATTCTTTGCAGGATATATTTGGAATATCAGATGAAGATCTACAAAAAGCTAAAAATGTTAAGCTAGCTAGAAATATGCAGAGAGTTAAAGATAACGGAACTTTTGATTAGAGGTAATTATGAAGAAGCAATTAATTTTATTATGTAGTATTGCATTACTTGGTTTGACAGTAATTGGTTGCGATGATGATAATGAAGCTAATTCATCTGAGTCTTGTGCCTCAGTGAGCGATAATGATTTGTTTGTACTTATTACTGAAGATAAATCCAATACTTTAACAGTGAATAGCAATAATTATCACCATTACTATTATTTACGTGATACTGGAATTGTTTACGCTGGTTTAATAGCACCTAATACTGTTAAAAGTGATAGTGAATTTGTTTCTCCGGCTATTTCAGAGCATGGCAATTATTATCGCTATGATGCAGAGAAACTGCGAGTTGTAGAAGTAGACTAGGAGGATTATATGAGATTAGTTACATTTCAAGACAAGTCTGTTTTAAATGCATTAGAAGATGGTATTTGGTATTCAACTCGCGATAATCGTATGAAGTGCATTGATTATGATTATGTGGACGAAGAAGGGCATTATCCAATATATACATTTGCATCAACACAGCTTACAACACATCTTACTTTTGGTTTATCTTGGTTTTATGCCAGTGCTTGCCATTTGGCAAGGTTTATGCAGTTTGATTTAGAGCAACGTGTGATGCTTGAATTAGAGGTATCTGAAGATTTTATATTAAGTATGAAACAGCATTCCTGCTTTTTTGAACAGCGTTGTTCAGATGATGATCCAGATCGTGAGACTACGCGTACAAATTATAAGCATGAGCATTATTGGGTTAAGCGCGATTTGAGCAAAGGTGAAGTGTTTACATGTGATTTCCTTCAGCATGCTAGAAAGGAAGGTCTTGAGCATGAACTTGAGGCATTGATTCCATGCATTAAAAAAGAACATATTGCAGCCATAAGATCATTTACTTATGAATATGCAGAGAACGATGATGAGATAATTAAATGCAAAACGATTTACAGCAATGCATCTCTCACACCATTGTGGAACGGGACTGTATATTCAAGTGGTGATGGCTATCCAAGGTTCAATCCAGTTGAAGATGCTGATATTTTGAAGGAGATTGCTGAGCTTAAAGCTAAAGGTCGTTACCCATGCGAGTCTCTTTTGGCTATTCAGAAATATGGCGCTAAATCTGTACAGGATTACTGGACAATCTCAGAGTGCTTGTCATGCTGTTGCAAAGAAACGGCGAAGCAGATTAGGAATATTATTGCTGTAGCTCAAATTGCTAAAGATGATTTTAATACTATGACAATTGAGGAAGCTGTGAATCGTGCAAGAGCCAAGATTAATAAAGCACCTGTAAGAATGGTATTATAACTTGTCATGATCAGCAGCAAGATCAGCTCCAGATTACAATTGAGGGGTTTGTACAATGCATGAAACAACAGAAACTCAGAAATTAAAGACTAAGTTCGTAAATAGGGATGTTGCTATTGGTGGCAATAAACAAATTTTAGAGTTCATTGCTGGGGTACGTTTTCAATGTTCCCCGGCTTGCTCCACAGATACAAGTGTAGAAACTATACGTTATTTGTTTGAGGCGGGTTACTGCTATTATTTTGCATGCATGCTGGAAGATGCTTTCCCAGGTGGTGACGTGTGTTTAATGTATCCTTTTGGTCACATAACATATGTTTATGATGGGATTATTTATGATATTGGTGGCATAAGTGATGCTGAGTATGAATCACTTATTCCTATCAAGTATCTTGGCAATACAATTAGTGTTTTTAAGCACAATGGCAGCTCTGATGTTTCAAGAGAAGATGGTAGACGTATAGCTGATGAGTGTATTAAACAAGATAAAATTATTGCTGGCAAGGGTTATTTTGAATTGACTAAGCGACCACAAAAAATAAACCACAAAATAAAACAATAGTTTAGGAGGATTAAGTTATGAAAGATGAGAATCAACATTTTAAAATTACTAGTGTGCAGTGTACATATTATAAGCCAGGACACTTACGTCCTATTTTAATGCTGAAACCACATTATTCTAGTAAATGTAACTGCGGTTGCCACTTCTTTATGCATGTATTAGTTGTTTCTGATAGTGGAACAGAATTTGTTGGACTGAGCTGTATTAATTGCCACAGATCGGATATATGTTTCAAGGATGAAGCTGATGCTGCTTTAAAGACTGGAGTGTGGGCAGATTATGAAACTTTTATAGATAAAGCTATCTCGTGGGATTCGTACGTTGGTGCTGACGGGAAACCACACTTCATTGAATTTGAGCAGCAGGATGCTTGTACATGTGGCAGTTTAGAGTTTGCATATTATAAGAGAACTACAGACTGTAATGATATGCTTACTTGCTGTAACTGTGGACGTTGTATTCCTATAAGTAATCTACAACTTTCAGCTGTTCAACGTTCAACAGGAAAGGTTTTTGATCCAGAAGAGCGTGATGATTGGTCTGATAATGATCAAAAGATATATGATTCAATTCCGGAAAATGAGAGGTATACATATGGTTTGACTCATCGTAGTGTAGTCGAAACATTTAAGAGGTTGCATTCAAAGAAAAATGAAGGAACTCCAAGTAAAATGGAATTCTAATATGAATGTGACGAATATTGCAACTAGTAATCTTAATTAGGCACAAGAGAAATGAAATTATAGACAGAAAGAAGGTATATTATGAAAGTAATAGAGAAGAGAGAATATTCTTTTTGATAATGAAGATTTAAAGCTTTTAAAAGAAACACTGCCAGACAATCCATGTGAAAAGTGCAGCCCTAGTGAACGTATGGTTTGCTGCGGTTGTCCAGATCGACGTGAATATGACAAGGTCATAAAAGTATATGAAGACCACAATATTTATGAAATAGCATGCACTATTAATAAAGTTGATGCGCTTGTAGACGAGGAAACTAGACTTAAGACACAGATCCAAGCTGTGAAGCGCGACATTGCTTTAGCAATGTCGTCAATTCCTGATGAGATTTGTGCAGTTCTTAATTACGAAACTCCTTGCCACAGGGACTTACATGCTACTACTAATCATGATGTAAATCTCAATATACCAACTAAATTAAAGTTTTAATAAATGTATTAATTTTGCATTTTGAATAAATTCATAGGAGAATTAAATTATGGGAGACAAAAGGTGGACATTGAAACAATAAGTATCTATTTACAGAGAGGAGATTATATACTACAATGAATACACCAAAGAAAATGATATTTGAGGATTCTGTGTCTTCAAATCATAAAGAAAACAAATTGTCTTATGATGATGCATTTAAAAGATTCTTTTCAAGGAAGGCTGTCTTAGCAGTACTGCTGAGAGAGATAATACCTGATTATCATGATTTGTCAATTTCCGAGATTGAAGAGTTGATAATATCAAGTCGGATAAATCAATTAAATGCTGAAACATTGACAGAAGAAGATGTTATTTTTGGCAGTAAGATAATGTACGATGTTGTCATACAGTGCGCACTACCGGATACTTACACTTTTTCAACCATGGAAGCAAATATTATCTTTGATTTGGAGATGCAGCGAAAGTACCAGATGCCATACAGCTTGTATGATCGCGCTGTGTATTACACAAGCAGACTTATTGCTAAACAATCTGTGGAACATTCATCCTATGATAAGTTACTTCCAGTGTACTCGACTTGGATATGTCTTTGTGGTATTCCAGAAGAATTACAGAATACCGTGCATTCATTTAGGCTGCAGGACCTTGGTAATCCACATATTGTGTTGCAAAAGTCACTTTTCAATATTGACTTTTTATTACTGTCTGAAGACTATGATTGGGATACTTCGGATGCAACAATTATTAAATTTTTGCAAGCTGTTTTCAAGAACCGAATGGCAGACTCCGCATTTAACCCGTTCTTACAGATTAGTCCTGAAATAGAAAGCGAGGTGGAATCTATTATGACAGCTCAAGAAGAATATGAATATGAATTACAGGTGGAAAGAGAACAGGCCGCTGCAGAAGGAAGAGAAGAAGGAAGAGCAGAAGGAAGAGCCGAAGGAAGAGCAGAAGGAAGAGCAGAAGGCAGAGCAGAAGGCATTATTTCCGCTGCAGTTAAACTACATATGACAGATGTCGGCGTTCTTACAAGTATGCTTGTTGATGAATTATTAATAACGCCTAAGCAGGCTCATGAGTACATCAAGAAATTCTTACCAGACAAATCTAATGATTCTGAAGAATAATCTTGATCAGTATCATTAAGGTTTTCATCAGCATTATAAAGTTTGACTAGTACTCAAAGAACTTAATTATTTGAATAAATACAAAGTAGCAAAAGAAGTAAACTTTTTAGTTTACTTCTTTTTTATTGAATGGAGTGAAATCATGGGAGACAAAAGGTGGACATTGAAACAATGGAAAGAAGCAGTTGGTGATTCTCCTAATTGGGAGATTTTTGAGATACCGGCTGAAGTTATTGAAAAAAGAGGACTTGAACAGGATTATTCGATTAAGTATGTCGGACCAATTGAGAATGGAACAACTGTAGAAGAAGTACCAAAGGTGCCATTGCTGTACAGAACTTTTGCAGATTTAAAAGATTTAATCGAATTACCATTAGGTTTACGAAAGGGACTCAATTATGATATTGTTGCTGGTTGCAGCAATTTTAATCCTTCGTCCGATGCACTACAGAAATTAACGCTAGGAGAGTTTTGTACTCCGTATACAACTAATTTCTTGAATGATACAGGATCTCCAAATATTATTGATCATAACAAACTTGGTGACAAACCAAGTGAATTAGTTGCAAAATTGTTATGTCTTGATCCTTCTGATGTACATAAAGTTTTAACAGAGGCTTACGGGGAAGATTTTGATAGGTTCAATAGCTCTAGTTTCCACAGTGCTTTTGAGGTAAATGGTTTTATGCGTTCCAGTAAATTATTAAAATCCTTGAATTGCTTTAAAGTTGCATTTCCACACTTTACTGTTCGAAAGTTTTCTTCTGGCAGCACGCTAACATTGCAAGAAGCGGGTAAGGCTAGCGATATGAAATGTCCTGTATGCTCAATTTATGATCGCATAGCTATTTGCAGCGATTATTTCCCAGCATATCCATTAAGATTCGATTGCATTATTTATCATCTTTCAGATGATTTTATTTTAGACACTGACGATGAGAAGTTAGTGAATGCCTTAGGTACCAAGTTTAATAACACTCATCTAAAGCATTCATATAAAGCTGGAAAAGATGCCGTCGTTGAAGTAACTGGTGATAACAGCATAGTCACTATAGGTTGCCCATTGCAAGCAAGTGGCACATTAACTATTAAAGGATCTGGAATGCTAACACTTGAGTGCTCAGAAGGAATGCAGGCCTGCATTGGTATTGAAACACATACAGGTATGAGCTATGGTCGTTGGGAGCCTGGTAGAGGGCCTTCTTTGAATAAAATAATTGTTGATGGCGTAAAAGTTGATTGCCATTCAAGAGTATTGAATTTCAGTATTGGAAGTTATGGTGAGTCTGAAGTTCCAGAAATTGAGTGTATTAATGGTGGTTCTTTAAACTGCCCAGAAATCAATGGCAAACGCATTATGAACAGATCAGGCGCTGAAGGTCTTTGCGGTAGTACAAAGCGTGAGAATTGTGCTGAATACGAGATTATTACAGATGTACATGATAAGCCACAGAAGATGTTGTTTTAAGAATTGAGGTGTATGTGCGTATGAAACTTAATAAAGAATCCAAAACAATTTTACCTTTATTTTTGATAATTTTTGTAATGATTCTGCTTACTTCTGGTCTTAAGAAGGGGCTGATTGCAGTGTCTGCTTTTTTGTTTTGTGGTGCTACTATGATAGCATCAATTTGGTTAATTGCTTTTATTATTGCCTGTATTTTGTTCGGCAGTATTAGAGAAGCATGGATTGAAATGAATCCGTTGGCTTTGATTAAGGAATTGTGTTCTTAAGTACAATGTATTAAATCAGTATTCTGTGTAAGGAGTTTACGCTGGGTCAGATGGAAGTTATTCACTCAGGTTGAAGAATGCATCAGGTAGTGCACCAAAGAAAATGCAATTTTAGGAGGAATTTAATACGGCAAAGTTTTGATTAGAACACAATGAAGTAAAAAGCGATATGGATCTTTCAATTTTTGGTTATTATCAAATGGAAGAGATTCGCCTAGGTTTAGTGAAAAATCTAGATGTTGCAGTTTATGCAAGCCCAGAATTTAGCAATTATCAAATGGAAGAGATTCGCCTAGGTTTGGAGAAAAATCTTGATGTTTCAGTCTATGCAAAACCAGAGTATACCCATGATCAAATGGCAGAGATTCGTCGTGGTTTAGAGGAAAACCTAAATGTCTCCATTTATGCAAAACCAAAGTATACACGGTATCAAATGGCAGAGATTCGTAGAGGTTTGGAGAGAAACATTGATATTACAATTTACGTAAAGTCAGGGTATGATGAGTATCAAATGAAAGAGATTCGTCGTGGTTTAGAGGAAAACCTTGATGTTTCAGCGTATGCGAAACCAAAGTATACACGGGATCAGATGGCAGAGATTCGCCAGGGTTTAGAGAGAAATCTAGACGTTTCAGTGTATGCAAAACCAGAATTCAATAGTGATCAGATGAGAAAGATGCGTAAAGAACTGGAAAAGAGTAGCTCACCTAAGAAATTGGAAATTTAGGAGGTGTTACAATGAGTGTATGGTTACAAAGACTCTTAGCCTTTATTCTTTTTCATGGGTTTTATGAGTCTTGTGAAGAATAAGAAAAAAATAAGATAACAAAAACCACTGGCAGAATCATATCAGTGGTTTTTGTTTTTTGGAGGTGCAATTTGAAAAAAAATATTTTTATAAGTTATTTTCATTATTTTTAGCTGCAATATTATTTTCCACAATTATTTTAATAGACACAAGTACTGCATGGGCAGCGACTGGTGACTTAAAATATACTAGTCAATACAATGACTATTCATCTAGATGGTATTACGATCATTTAGACAATGAACAGCAGGAACTATATCAAGCATGGGTCGATGCATGTAATGACGCACTTGTAACAGACAACGATATTGTAGAGTTTCAGAATATTGATGTATATTGCATAGATTCACAGAAATTAACATCCGTATCATATGCAAAAGCAGAAGAGACTTATTTGCTGCTACGCTTGGATAATCCACAATACTTCTTCTTGCCCAATTATCTATTACATATAACATATCCTGACGGATCAGAAGAAGCTGGGATATGTACATACCCAAAATTTGCTGATGGCAAGATACGAATAGCAACCAAAAACAAAATGTTTAAGACACTACGATCTTGGCAGAAGCAGATAGTAAAAGCTAAGTCAGTCAAAAGCAAAATGTGTAAGATGCATGACATTATTATAAAGAAAACAAGCTATGATTATTCAATAACAGATCTAAATAATGATGATGTTGATATGTCGCAGAGTATTTGCAGTGTGTTTCTGGATAAGAGTGCAATTTGTTATTGATACGCAGCAACATTTTCAATGCTGTGTAACTATAATAATATAAAGAACAACATTCTTATGAGTGATTGTCATGCTTGGAATCGTGTTTATTATAATAAGTCATGGAAATATGTCGATTGTACGTGTAATGCTCTTGATATGGGAGAGTTTCAGGCATGGGACTATTTCCTGATTTCGCGTAGCAAAGCATTAAAAGCAGACGAACAAGATGAGCACATTGTTTCTGAATGGCTAAAACAGTATGTAAAATGAGTTTACTATATGAGTGTGATAGCATATTACTGAGAAGTGAGAATTATGATATTAAGAGACTTAAAGCATAGGATAGATGACAGATCAGTAATCTTTGTTCAAAAGAATTCGAGCGAAGATCCAGAGTTTTACTCATCTTTGGAAGAGTCTTATTATTCGTTGAATGAAACTGAACGCGATGTCAGTGTATCATTGGATTTACAGAATGGGATCTTAATCAGATATAAAATCAGCGATGAGGTTTTTAAATGTAAGAGAAATTAATGTTGTCTTCATTGGATGGAGCGACATGCAATATGATTTGAATAAATAGTGAGATGATAAAGTGTAAGAGCTTCATCATCTTTTGATATTGCTTTGTATACAAATGCAAGTTATTTAAAACATCTTTAAATGATTTACATTTGTATAACACAGTAATGATTTGGAGGTACACACATGAAAAGAGTTTAAAAAGAAAATAGTACCAGGTATCTTGATGCAGTTGCTAAATAGCGTAAAAAGTTTGAATTGCGCAAAGATGGTGATTGTGCGAAAGTTGACGATTGTTCAAGATTGTGTGCACTTACATGCTGTAAGTGCATAGGACGCGAGATCACTCTGGATGTTACATATACATTACGTGATGCTGAGGAGTATGGATTGATGCCTGGATATGTAATTATTGGAATCGAGAAAGGAAAGTAATATGGATGACAAGGTTTTTACGATATAATTAACTGCATTGATAGCGCTGCTCTGCCGTTGGCATGGCCAGCTGTGCAACTTATTATTGGTTTTCTTTTGGCACTTATAGTTTATCTTTTGTGGCATTGGCTTGATGAGAGGTAAATTGTAATAGATATAACGGGAAATAGGAGGATACTATTATGGTTAGAAAATTATTAACAAATGTATGGTTTCAGCGTATATTCGGTTGTTTAATAACTGCTTTTGCTCTATCTGTTTTAATTATTAGTGCAGTATCATTTGTTGCAGAGATTTGGTTTGACATTAACATTGGTTTTATGTTGTTTGCTACAATATTCTTGCTGTTGCTTATGCTCTTTCTTGCAAGCATTGGCTTATATGCAGTTAATACAAAAATGTGGGATGCTGTACATGAGTACAAGAGCAATAATATATGCTTCATGCTATTACCAGATTTAAAGGGAATCATTGAAATGCTACAGTGGGTAGGAGATCTCACTAATGGAGACGCTTGAAGGTATAGGAGAAAGAGCGATGAACGAATTAAGTACGAATACTGATTTTATGCAAGCATTGTACAGTCTTGGTGAGTCATCAGAATGCACAGAGACCTTATTAAAGGTGATCACAATAATGTTAGACGCACACAAAGACGACAAACGCGAAAGTTTGTGTACAATCGATACAGAAACAGGTGAGTATTGCCTGGAGCATGAGACCACGAGGGACAATATTGTAACAACTTCAGAAGATATGAAATTGTTTATAGCTAATCATACAGATATTGTCATTATACATACGCATCCAGCAGTAAGCTGGCCAAGTGCACAAGATTTTCTTGCATCTTATAAATTCCCATGTACTTATTGTTTGGAGATATCACCAGATGGTAGTTTTTGGAAATTCAAGGCATATACCCATCTGCGGAAGAAGTATTTGAAGAAGTTATGGTTTCAGCATTGCACAGCACAAACGCAACTTGCAGAGGAGCTGGTTAATGATAGCATAACTAAAAAGGACTTTAGTCTATTATATCATAGATTCTTCAATCAGTTTAGAACATGGCTTGGTCTGTTTGGTATAGATTTGCGTGAAATGTATTATACTGAGAGCCCTATGCTTTATTATTCTGAAGAGCTATTAAATAATATGAGATCACATTATGTTGAAAATGCAGTACTCACTAGAGAGCAATATCTTGTTGATAAGCTAGTCGAGACAACAATAAAATATGAGAAATCATTGAAATCATAATACTACTGCAAACCATGTACTGATAACTTGGAGGGAGATACTATTATGACTACATTCAATCAAAAGATGCAGATTTATTAACACTTGGGCAGTATCTTGCTGGTATTATTGGTCAAGGCTATACCGTTCTTGGTTTGCAAGGTATTTTACTAAAGGAGTTATACTGGTGTCATCACCCTAGAAAGCGTGATTGTGGGCTATTTGAAAAATGGAAGATTTCGCAATTGAAAGAGACTGGGGTTGATTCATAGAGATTGGAGGTTTAGTACAGTGGCATTTTGGTTACAAATTTTGGAGTAAACATCAGCTGCATATTTTGTGTAGATTGTGACTATAACGACTACGATTATGACTGATGAAACTAAGATTTTGGCAAGGTGCGAATTCATGAAATATAACAATGATGAGCTGAAAATTATCAATGAATGGCTGACTTCTTTGGCAGTGCAACATTTGGTTGATGAAGATTTTTTTGAATATAAGGATGGACAGTTACTTGAGTTTGCAAAAGCAAAAGAAGGTAGTTTACTAACATGGGATGAGTGGCAGCATCTACAGATTATGATGGATATGGAAATTCCGTTAAAAATGGCCATTAGGTTTGTAGATATCCTTTGGGAAAATGATATTGAAGTATTAGAAATGAATACTACTAAAAGTAAAGAGTATGAAGAGAAGTGTAATAAAATATATGCATGTAGTAAGACAAAGGATGAAATTCTTGAGATTATTACGGAAGAGCTTAAAAAAGTAAACAGAGATTATGATGATGCAATGCAAAATAGCAACGAGAAACTCAAGGTACGGAATCAGGGCAGGTATGTAGCAATGTTTGATTTATTATATAAGTTAGAGACTTAGGAAAAGGAGATTTTAGTATGAGTTGGGATTTTGCTTTATGTGATCCAGTCACAAAGGAAGTCTTAGAAACAGAGGAAAAACATGATATAAAATGTGGAACGTATTGTGTCAGTGGTACAACGGAAATGACAGTTAATATTACTTATAACTATTCTGATATTATAAATAGAAAGAAGAAAGAACTTGGAATAGGCAAAGGAGATTCACATAGTTATGCATATTATCTTGACGGAAGAACTGGTGCCGAAACAATTGAACCATTAAAGAAAATCATAGCATCCTTAAAAGATGATGCAGATGAAGATTATTGGAAGGCAACAGAAGGAAATGCTAAAAGAGCCTTGTGCGGATTATTAATGTTTGCACAGTTAAGACCAGATGGTGTATGGAGCGTATGCTAGTAACACTTTGAAACTGAGTTTCTTTAGAAGGAGTAATGGAATGTCACATATTGAAGAATTAAAAGAAGATGCACGGAACTTAAATGAACTCACGGATCATTTAAGTAAATTACTTGAATTGGATGACAAGCGGTTCTCATTTGTATTTTGTGTAGGCGGTACAATGGAAATTTGTGACAACGAAAAAGAAATCGGGTATGTAGTTAATATTGCACCAATTGAAAGAAACTGTGGTCAATCCACAGGGATTGGAGGTTTAGTATGGCATGGGCAGCTGAATTGAAACGCAGACAGTCCGCAGGGAATGGAGGTTTAATATGGTAACAGTTATTCATACATGGAAAGAATTTGAGGAGTGGGCTGAGAAGCATCCAGAAACTGAAGTTGCAACTTTGACAGTAAATAGTGAAAGATTATCAGAACGTGCATACCTTAAGGCAAAAAATCGAGTGAGTGGTCCAAAGCAGGTCTTTATACAAGATGAAACACGTATCGATCATTATTTCACATCACATGTTCTGCGGCCAGGTTTCCATTATTTAACTGAGGAAGCTAATCGTATTTTAAATGATTGCAAGTTCGATTGTGTGCTACAACCAATGGAGGTGATTTCGCATGGCTTGGAGAGCAGAGTTATTAAGAAGACAATGGTATTGTATTTGCGGAACTTTTATGCCAGAGATTTTCAGTAGACAGTTATACGATGAATGGTATGCATCCTTAAGTGAAGAAGCTAAACAGCGTTTAGCAAAGAAAGTGCAGAAGAAGAGAGAAAAAGAGTATCGTGAGTTACAACAAGGGTTACGTAATATTTCTACACTCGCGACTGCAGCATATCAATATCGTGATCGTCTTTTTTCACGTTAACCAAAGGAGAGATAATATGGCATGGATGGCAGAATTGAAACGAAGACATTGGTATTGTATTTGCGGACTTTTTATGCCACAGGCTTTTAGTAAGTATTTATATGACCAATGGTATTCATCATTAAGTACTGAGGATAAACAGCTACTGGCAGAACACAAAAGAAAAGAGAAGGAAAAAGATGACATTGAGTTACAAGAGTGCCTGCATAAGATTGCAATGATTACAGCAGTCTGTAGAAGCATTTCAGATGGGCCTTGGACTCATTGATTGCAGATTGAGTAAATAAAAGGAGAGATAATATGGAGAACAGAAATGCTAGATATTGGGATGATAAAGCTGCACGTTCTATTGAAGCCAAGAAACACTTAGATTATGTTTCTTCTAAGTATGCAGATAATATTAATGTACAGATTGCAAATACAGTTTTGTATGATGAAAGGGATTTGCAAATCTCAACTGAGATGGATAATCCACGGAAATTCTTTTTGCCAGTGGACACAGTGACTGCTATTTTTATCACCAAGCGTAGTGTCAGCGTTGGTAAAGTTGCAGCATTGAATTTCGCGTCATTCAAAAATCCTGGTGGAATGTTTTTAAAAGGTAGTAAAGCACAGGAAGAGTGTTTATGCATGAATTCAACTTTGTATCCGGTGCTTGACAGTTTTCGTGATACCTACTATGAGCCAAATAAGAAACTTTTGAACCGGGCATTGTATACAGACCGTGCATTGTATACGCCGGATGTGATCTTTGAAAGCAAGGAGCTTACGGTTAAAGCAGACATAATAACCTGTGCTGCACCAAATAAGTATGCTGCGCAGAAATACCAGAATGTCAGTGATGAGGAGAATGAGAAAGCTTTACGAAATCGGCTTCTTTTTATCAGGGATATTGTAATAGATCAGGGTGTCGATACATTAATTCTCGGTGCTTTTGGATGCGGCGTGTTTGGGCAGAATCCACAGCAGGTTGCAGATCTGATGGATGAAATTTTTGGCACTGCTCCTATAAAGAATATTGTGTGTGCAGTCCCTGGGCAGGACAAAACTGCAAACACTTTTGCAATGAAGTTTTCTAAGCAAGGAGTTACCAATGGACAAGACGAACAGTATTAGCACTCTTCTTGATTTGGAAGTGTGTTTGACAAGTCAAATTCATAATCTTGTAAATGAATATGAGCGTGAGGGTAAAGTTTCAGAGGATTACCTTAATCAAGCTAAACGTGTGATGATTCGAAAAATTGACAGCACTTTTGATTTTGTAAAAAGATGATGTTTTTAACAGATTTGGAGCCATAGCATTTTATGACATGAAAATATAATAATATACATTCAAAGCCTGTTAGAGTAATATCTAGCAGGCTTTTTAAAATAGGAGGAATTGTTTATGAGACAGTTAACTATCAATGGCAGAACTTTCAAAACTGGTAATATTGTTAGGCATTTCAAGAGGGAAACTTTGCAAGATCCTGGAACGAAATACATGTATGCTATTTTAGGTTTTGCTAAACATACAGAAACAGGCGAGATGCTTGTTTTGTATCAGGCATTGTATGAAGATACTGAGATGCATATCAATTACGATGTTTTTGCACGTCCAGCTGAGATGTTTTTTTCTGAGGTCGATCGAAACAAATATCCGGATATTAGGCAGAAGTATCGTTTCGAGGAATGGCATTTGGATACATCACCATTATTGGTGTTCAGGAGTGCTTTCAAGGCAAAGAAGCATTTACAGAAAGATTAATTTGAGGTGATTATTATGAAAGATTTTTATATTTCAGCGAAGATCTCTGTTGACGACTCACAGGATGTTCAGGAGTTTAAAAGATTAGAGCATCATGCAGAATTTTTATTTGATCTTGAAAGCTATCCAGAGATAAAGGAAGTGTCTGATTTACATGTTATTACTACAGGAGCATCTGATTTATTAAGTGCAATCAATAAGGTTTGTTTGAACTGTGCTGAAGACACATTACAGCACTCAGAAGTTTGTACTAAGTGTCCTGTGAGAAAATTATGTGACAGTTTAGGAAATGGGAGGAATAAAGACTCATGAAAATTGTACCTTTGATTTTACTTGTAGATGGTTTAATTTTATTGACTCTTTGTATTATCTTGTTTGTGAAGATTGCATTCTATAAGTTAAGGATGAGAAAAAGCGGTCTGCTGATCTGCATTTGTCCCGTGTCTTTGGCCATTGCTGATATTATAACAGGGATTTCAGCACTTGGAGGTTTTAATCATGAATAACGTTGTATTGATAATTATAGCTATTGCCGCATTATTTGTAGTTGATATAGTATTTGATAATGTTCTAAGTCCTACTGCAAAATCTATTGTGACATGGTTGACGATATTGTTTTTTGCTTTTATTTATGTTTGTGGGCAGCATGCAGCAAGTTCTGGAGTTGCTAGACTACACAAACTTGGAGAGCAACTAGATACGGAACAGCAGAGTCAGGCAGTAGAGACAGAAAAACAATCTAATCATAAAAAGCAAACAAGAAAAGAGCAGGAAGAGAAATTACATAAACTTGTCGCATCTGGTAAAGCGAAGATTGTAATAGATGGTGAGCCGACAAGTGATGAGTTTGATATTGATGGCATTAAATTAAAAGATTATGATATCAAATTTAAGAACGGAAAAGTTTATTTAATATCAAAATAGGAATTTCAGCACTTGGAGGATTTTAAATGTTTATTGTTTTGGCTGGCATACTAGCATGCATTTTGTTTTACTTTGCATACGATTGCATATGTTACAAATGGGAAAATATCATTGGACTTCTATGTATACTCGTAGGCATTGCATGTCTTGTATTTGGCTTTAAAGCTCAACAAGACGTGCATCAGTCTAAAAAAGACATAGCTACTGAAAAGCAAACAGAAACCGGTTCAGAAAAATTATTTGAAATATTAAAGTGAGGAAAAATTTTTATGGGAAGTCAACAGAATGAATTAAATTTGCATTTAAAAGTATTTGAAAACACTCAGTTTCCAGATGAATTTTTAAACACGAAGCTGATAAATCTATATTGTAAACATATGATACACACCAATTTAAATAAAGATTCCAAAGCAAATCGTCTTCTTGCTGCATCTTATAAGGCTGGCTATGAGTTTTGTGAATGGGGATCTCATGAAGAATTGCCAAGCGACTTATTACATCATCTTAATATAATAACAAAAATGGAAGATGATGATTACAGACATGCTGTTCGTATTGTTATTTGTCAGTATTGTTTTTGTGAGAGACCTGTCATCTGGTCAGATAATCTGCATAGCACTATTAAATACATAAGAGAATTTGGAAAAGAGGCGTGCTTACGTGATATTCCTTTTTATGTTATTGATTTAACTCATCTTGAGGCCCCAGTTGCTAAAGGTTATAAAGACAGCCTTAATCACAATATTTCAGATATTCTTGGTGCTGTATCCTGTGCCTTCTTTCGGTATAGTATGTCAAATTTAAAAGAGCTTGTAGATATACATTACACAATAAATGATCTTTTGAATGATAATACAGAATTATATACGTTTCATAATAACCATTTATGGGTAATTCAGAATGGTGATCCTGCAAGAATTGTAATAGAAAAATCTCAGGCTTTTAATTCTTTGTATTTTCCTAAAACAAAGAGAGCTGTTAATGAGCCAAGTAAAATACAATTTAAGGAGTGAATAAATTCAAATGCGGACTGTGATAATTTAAAAGTAGACGAGGAGGGCATGTCATGAAACTGCAGACAGCACTAGAGGTAGCAAAAGACTGTGGATTAGAGACAGTCGGAGAGGCCATCTATAATGTAAAAATTCACGCAGGCAATCTATTTTCTTATTCTGATATTCAAAAGGAGATTGAGGAATTAGAAAATGCATGGGAATGGACAAAATCTCATAGAAGAACTCCTGATGGAAAACCTATAACTGAAGATACGCCTGTAAACGTTATTCTTAAGCATCATATTACTGAAGATAAGTAATTAAACATACAGAATCAGAGGAGAAATAATTAATAAATAAGCAGCTAAAAATAAAGAAGCCAAAGATTAGCTCATTCTTGTAAAATACAATTTAAGGAGTGAATAAATTAAAATGTGGACTGTAGATGATTTAAAAGTAGTGTGTTTTGACTTCGACGACACACTGTGCATACATAGTGAACGTGTTGACAAAGGTATGTTTAAATATTTATGTAGCATGCATGCAGATAACGACTATTGGAAGGATTCAGAAGCAAATTTACAGTTAAAATTGTTTATGGATTACTTGCATGCTCAAGGTACTAAAATGTGCCTTATTGGTGGCGTTGATTCATTTAAAGAGGCTGAAAGAAAGGTTCAGTGGGTAAAGGAGAAATATGGCTACTCATTAGAAAATTGTTGTGTTTCTAAGCAGGAATTAAAAGTTGTTGAGCTTAAGGCAATTGCCGAGCTTGGTGGTTTCTACAAGAAGCAGATTGCACTTGTTGATGATATGTATGAGAATCTTCACAGTGCTGAATGTGAAGGCTTTGTTGCACTTTCTCCAATGTAGGTAGTCAACCTTTTCAATTATTCTATGAATGTGAATTTTCTGAATAAAAATCTTAATCATTGTGAGCAGCTTACACGCGATTATGAATTTGCTTCACAGGATGAATTGAGAGGTAAGTACATATTCTGGGATATAGACGGCACTTTAGCGGCATACCGGTTTAACGGGCATGTTTCAGATCCGGAAGGTACCGATAATGGTATGAGTTTAAAAGAAATCGAGGATGGGGTTTTTCTTAAGAGGAAGCCGTCCTGCCATATGCAGATGGTGTTGTCTACATGTGGCGCGAAGCAGAACATTGTGATGGGGCACTGCCAGGTGCAAAAAGAAATGGATGATAAACAGCTCTGGCTGGACAAGTATTATCCAAGTATCACAGAACGTTTACTTGTATCGGAAAACAAATCAAAAGCAGATACCATTTTGCAATACTGTAAGGATCATGATATTAGCTTGCAAGATGTAGTATTTGTAGATGATGTGATTCCATTTCTCCGTGAAGCAGAGCGAAAAGGAATTACATCATTTCATATCAGCAGTTTTTTAGATTGGAATTTCGAAGGGAGACAGAAATGTTAAACAGTTATATTAAGTTATTGCAACATGCGACAGAGGTAATGACAAATGTTGACAGATCTAATGCTGGCGCTGCATTGTATTTTCAGGCAGTAGGATATGAGTTTGTTGTTGCAGTCCCAGTTTTAGTATTTTACTACGGAATTCATAAAGGTGGTCTTGCTTCAAAGACTTTAAAGAAGTTTTCTGAGATAGTCTTAGATAGTTATCAAGCTAATGGTGAACGTTATCGTTTATGTAGTTCTTTTGTGACTAGTAATAAAGAGTCACGCATCGAAGCATATGAAAAATTATGTACATTGCTTACTAAATATTGTAAAGAATTTACTGCACTAAATTGGTATGATTGCGTTCCTGGTGATACTCTTGAAGATAAGAGAAGGTTTTTGAAAGAAGATAAACATTTTTCTAACATTTTACAAGGTCTTCCATCCTTACCTCACTGTCTCATAGGAGATGCTTCATTTAAGTATCTTATTTGTCCAGATGTATTTTATTATATGACGCATCCAAAGAGGTCTACTTCTGTGTTTACTGATCGTGTGAAAGAGTTATATCCAACAGATGCAGATTATCGACGTGACTTAAGAAGTTTCCAAATCAAGTGTAAAGCAATTCTTGTTATTGCTTTAGTTTTGTATGCAATTTTCATGCTTCCATTATGCCTGATGTTCTTTTGAGCAGCTATGAGGACTAAAACTATTATTACTTCAGACTTGAGGCGTTAGGGTTATTTAATATGAAGATTTTAATTATTCATGGGTGTAGAGTGTAAAAGCTCTACACCAATTTGTGCTTTAGTACAAATAAATTTAAGGAGGCAACATTATGAATTTATGTGTTGATTGTAACTTATTGTTCGCTGAGCTGGAGAAGCATGATTTTTGCCCTGGTTTTTCAGCAGTTATCTATGGAGTATTTGATAAATGCCAGGTGGACTACTGGCATCGCGGAGATTTTGTCTGTTGCATTAAATCAGAGGGAATGATTGCAACTAGCGTATTCTTTGTTATTGGGAATGAATTAAGAGATGACTTCACTACTTACTCTAGTATTATTAAGTTCCTGGATGCCGCTGACCATCTAGATGTTCACTGGAAACCATCCATTCTCAAGACGTTTGAAAATGTTATATTTAGCAGTCATTCTGATGCATTTGCTAAATATAAGGAGATGCTTACTGTATTTCCAAAATTCACACCAGCATTTAAGGAATTGTTTGCAGAAGAGATGGATGCTCTTGCAGGATCTGATACGCAAATTCAGATCAAACCGGATTTGTCTAAAATTTATATAAGTGAAGAACATGAATATTGCTATATTGTAGCTGCTTCACCTGATAGTGTTTATATGAAGCGGCTCAATAACTCATCTTTTGGTAGTGAACTGGATTATCGTGAACTGCAGAAGTTTACAATAGATCCAGAAGCTTTTAATGAATTGCATTCTTTATTATTGACAGCATTACACGATCTTTCTTCTGTTATTAGAGTAGATAACTTGCCAAAAGCTAAAGGTGGATCTATAAAATATTATAATGAATCAGATCATATTAATCAATCTTACACTGTAGCTAGTCCGAATTTTCAAATGAAACTCTATGCACTGATTGGTGTTTCCTGTTGCTTAACTGACAATTCACGCATGATTAACCAAGATAAAAAATGCCAGGCCAGCGATATTATTGATATCTTTTCGGGATATAATAATAACACTAAGTGTTTTCATGATTTTCTTGTACAACTCATGAAAGTGTTCGCCCCTATTTTACTTGGTGACCTGGCATTGCGAAAACAGCTTTTTGATTATTTGTACACACTTGAGGGTGATGACAGTTCCATTAATACACAGCAGCATGGGTTACCAAGTAGTGAAAATATTGGTTCATTACCAGCAAGTGAGCAATCAACAATTATTGATTTTGCTTCACTTGCATGTGAACCTGAGGATTTTACACATGGTTCAATTTTTACAGAGCCACTGTATTATTTCCTTAATTTGTCTTCTGATGCAGATTACAAGAAGTACTCTGCCAAGTTAAAGGGTGATAATGTTGCATTCTCAGGTGAATATTCTCTTTCTGCAGAGTTGTCTAATAATACGAAAATTAATCTTTGTGATCAAATTCCGGAAGTCTTTTTGCATACTCGGATACCTGTTATTTTTGTTGTTGATAGCTTTTCAGTTTTACAAGATAACACTGATTGGGTAAATAAACGTTCTGATTTATTGGATGGAGTAATGGACAAAGAAGGAACCACAAAATTTTTGAAGGATATTGTTTCTGAACAGTCGCCTTCTGCAATCATAATTTAGAGAGAAGGAGGATTTATGGAGCATAAAGGCTTTGATCAGTATACAGCTGATCTATTAACAGTAGGACGGTACATAGCAGATTTAACAAATATTAAATCATGCTCAAATGATGATTACACTGAATTGGCACAGAAATTCTTTCTGTATCATCTTAATTCTTCTGGTGCAGGAAATCTTTTTCATGATATTCCAAATGATGACGCTTTTCACAAGCATCTTCATCAAATAACAAAACAGCTACTAGTTGGAAGTCTACGATACATTCAGCTTACTCTGATTCAATTTCTTTTAAGTGATAATTTCACTACTGGTTTTGCAAGTAAGGCAATTGATCTCAGAACAGAAGATGCTTGTTGCAGTGTTGCACTTTACAACATTACAGACGATCTTTATTTAGATAATGTTCCATTTTACGTTTACGACTTTACAGAGTATTGTAAAAAGTTTGTTGCAATTAAAAAGATTGAAAGTACCGCTAAAGATGCTGGTGCAAAACTCATCAATGACCTTACGGGGACTGTGAATGTTCCTATTATATTGGAAGCTGGGTATTTACATTATGGAGACTATGAAGTTTTTTCAAACAATTCAGATGCACCTGACATCGTGCCTGATTTAGTAAAATATTATGAATCTCTTGGCTTCAAGAATGTAAGTAATAACGTCGGGCATTATGAAGAGTCAGCTGTTATGCTTTATGACAAAACGAACTTATTTAGTGAGGAACCAAAGAACATATTTATTTAATTAAGAAAGGGGTTAATTATGAATAATGAGGAACAATATGCAAATCTTGAGTTAGGAAAGACCTATAATTTTATGGGTTACAACTGGACGGCCTGTGAACTGATCAACAATGGTAAGACCCTTGTAATTCAGTCGCATGGCGTGACATATGGGGGAGTGGCCGGGATATAAAATGTCTCAATTTGGTAATGGTAATTACTATGCTAATTCCATAGATGGACAGAATATCAGCGACTATGATGACAAAATGCGTGCATTGTATGATTCCATTAAGGATGTGGAAGACATATCTTCCTCCTATGGCAAGGGTCTGTACCTTGTCTCCATAGAAAAAGTTGGGTTTAAGGAATGGAGTATGCCAGGTTCTGGCTATTACTGGACAGCATTAAGAGAGGCTGTAGCGAATTACAGTTCATTTGGGGCTCCTCTTGGTGAAGTATGGTTCGGTACCATTGACGACAGCAACCACGCATTTTGTGTGAACCTGGGTGACTTCTGCTACTTTAACAGCAATAACCAGTGGAGCAGTTATATGGTTGCACCAACTTTCAACTTAGATTTATCCAAAGTTGAAATCGAAGGGGATGAGATTGTAAAAAAGACACAGCCGGCATTATCATCTAAACATGATGATAATTGTTCAGAGCGTCCGCATTTGGGAAAGACTTATGATTTTATGGGTTACAACTGGACTGCATGTGAGCTGATCAACAATGGTAAAACCCTTGTGATTCAGTCCCATGGTGTAACCCATGGCGCATGGCCTGGATATGTAATGCCGCAGTTTGGTGGAAATGCTGACACCTTTTATACAGCAGATATTGCTGGTGAAGATATTAGTGCCTACGATGATAAGATGCAGGCACTCTACGATGCCATCAAGGACGTGGAAGATAAGTCTGCTGCTTATGGCAGGGGATTGTATCTGATATCAAAAGAAAAAGTCGGATTTACCAAATTGGGTGATCACGGTTCCGGAAATTACTGGCAGGCTTTGAAAAAAGCAGCGGAAAACGCTCGTTCGTTCGGGGATGCCAGCGTCAATCCGTTCGGGTCTGCCCGTGGCGGCGCGTGGTTCAGTGCTGCCTTCGGCAGCTACTACGCGTGGTTTGTCTACTCGGTTGGCGGCGTCTATGGCAACTACAATCAGGACAGCGGCAACTGTGTGATTGCACCAGTATTCAATTTAGATTTATCCAAAGTTGAAATCAAAGGCGATGAGATTATTAAAAAGTCTAAATTTGATTTCGCTTCAATGGCAGTGGCAACACCCTCTGATAATAATTTATCTGCTAACAGCAATCATACCTCAATGTCTGCAGCAGATGCTAAAAATCTATTTAAGGATTTTGCAGAGCGTTTACCTTCTGATACATTTTATGAAATGTCGCAGAACAATAGTTCCATTCAACCTGATGATTCGGCTGTAGAAGATCGTAAAGCACAATTTATAATTGCTGAACAGGGAATAGCTGAACTTGCAGGTGCAGTGATAGCACAATCTGATTCATCAAAAGAATTAACAGATGATGACAGACTTGTTGAGTTGTGTAAAGAAGCATCACAACATGCAGCCTCTGATGATTCATATGTTCCAAACTTAGTTTTGCAGATTTGCAAAAGATTTAATTGGGATGTCAATGAGCGATATGATGATGTTGAAGAAATTCTTTCACAAATTGTATCTACTGGATTGCAAATTACATCAGAGACTGTGAGCAAGTCAGATATTTTCGAACGTATGTTTTGCCTGCTGACGAATTTAAATTTTACAGACTTTATTCATAATTATACAGAGCAGCCAGCTTCTGCTGATTCACCAAAGAAAATGGATCTTTAATTATGTGAAAGTGTGATTTATAAAAATTATGAATATGAACCATTTAAATGAAATAAAGAAAGAGATCGCAACATCCATGAAAATCATGGATGTTACGATTAAAGGCGTCAAGGAATCTGATGAATATAAAATGGCTCAGGCTTATAATCAAGGATTACGAGATGCTATGAGCATTTTTGAAAGAGAAATGGATCTTTAGGAGAAAATAAAATGGCAAAGTTTTGGTTAGAACACAATGAAGTAAAAAGCGATATGGATCTTTCAATTTTCAATGATGCTCAAATGGAAGAAATTCGTTTAGGTCTAAAGAATAATCTTGATGTTTCATACTACGTGAAGCCAGAGTACGACTGGGCTCAAATGAAAGAAATTCGTCTAGGCTTGGATGAAAATCTTGATGTTTCACCCTACTCAAAACCCGAGTATAACTGGAATCAAATGAAAGAAATTCGATTAGGTTTAGAGGAAAATTTTGATGTTACACTTTACGCGAAGCCGGAGTACACACATTGTCAAATGAAAAAGATTCGTATAGGCTTGAAGGATAATCTTGATGTTACAATTTATGCAAAGCCGGAGTACAATTGGGATCAAATGGAAGAAATCCGTATGGGCTTGAAGAAAAATCTTGATGTTTCAGTCTATACAAAGTCAGAATATGACTGGGTTCAAATGAGACAGATTCGCTTAGGTTTGGAAGAAAATCTTGATGTTACGCTTTACGCGAAGCCAGAGTACAACTGGAAGAAAATGGAAGAAATTCGTTTAGGTTTGGCAGCTGCATTAGGCAATACACCAAAGAAAATGGATCTTTAGTCGTGTAAAAGTGTATTTACAGAAAATTATGAATATTGATAATTTGTCAGGAATTTTGTGTAAGAAAATATGGCGCAACAGCCATATTTCCTTTTAGGAGGTATTATGATTAAAGAATTACATGTTAACCAGGCTTCAGTTAGTAAAAAAGAAGTTAAAATCTTGCAGGAGAGAATTAGTGCATTATCATTGCCAAAAAGTAGAGCCAAGAGTTGTAAATGGTTAATGTTTACAGTATTCGCTTTACTTTTCTTTTTTATTTTCTTTTACACTGTGACAGCCTTATGCAGCTATCCAGACATTTTTGAGTTTTCTGAGTTAGTTCAATACATTATTTTCTTTGGTATTTTATGCGCTTTGGCTTTTGTGATATGTTGTTTTTCTTGGACAATTTCTGCAGTTCCTACAATTGACAAGAAGTATATAGCCGCTAAACAGAATCAGCAGAACTTATTGCAGAGTGCACAGAATTTGACAGACTTAATTGATTTACAGGAAAATCTTAAATGTACTTTTGCTTCAAATAAAGACTGGCAGGCTTGCGTGACTGTTGATCATGTCTATTTATTTGAAAGTAAAGGTTCAGTTCTTGCTGTGCTAAAAGAATTTGAGCTTCCATCAGGTGCCTTTAACGTAGAAGATCAATATAGTCTCGATTTTAGCATTATTGACAGTATGTATCAGGAATTAAGCGTTAAGGTTGCTTCTTGGAATAAGTAAGGGTAGGAAAAATGAGAGAGTTGATTGAAATTATAAAAGGTATCTCAAATATACAGTTTTTAGTTATAAACAGCTTATTGGCAGTTTGCTTGCTTGTGAGAACGGTTTTCCTCTCAGTAAGTAAAATGCCGGCAAAACAAATTTATTTGTTTACTTCACCAGTTGTCGTACTTTTGAGCGTATGTATGGCTATTGCAAGTAAGACATCAGTTAGTCTTTGCTTGTGCCTTGCCATCATATTTGGTGAGGTGTTTGAATGTTCACTTCACATTTTAGCCCATCGTTTGCATAAGAAGATCGACTCTGATAATGCTAAGGATGACTCAGAGCTGCATTAGTAGTTACATCTATCTTGCTGCGTAGTTAATACTATTCTCATAATGACTATTATTTTGTAATGTGTTATACTAAATACATTACAGGAGGTTGTTTATGAGATACGATGAAATACCAAAATTCAAAAATTTTAGTATTGATACAAATCTTGCCTATGGATTTGTTGGGTATATTAATTTTATTCATGATGCAGTACAGAACCAAGGACTTCAAATGTAACCATGGTTTCAGCGGCAACATGTTTGGACTGAGGATCAGCAGATTGCTTACATTGAATTTTTCCTAAAAGGCGGAATATCCGGTAGAGATGTATTTTTTAATCTCAATTTGTCTACAGGTGAGTTCGTTTGCGTGGATGGACTACAAAGAACCAATGCAATAGAACGATTTGTAGATAATGAGATTTGTGCTTTTGGTCAGCATTGTAGTGATTTTGGGTTCCATATAAGGGATGTTGCAGGTATTCCTAGCGCAGATTTTAAAGTTAATGTGCACATGAATCACATTGAGACGCACAAAGAAATTCTTGAGTGGTATTATTCTTTGAATTCTGGAGGAACACCTCATTCTAAAGAGGAGCTTGATAAAATAAGACAACTTATTACTGAGACAACTGACTAATTTAATTATTGAGAATATAATTGTATTCTTCAGCTGTGTTTCTAAATTCTATTGTCCATGTATGCCTTGCATAATTATAGCACAATACAAATTTAAGAACTCTATTATATTGAACTGTACTACATAAATATGAAGCATGCATTTGTTTCATATTTGGCTTAAGTATTTCAATTTTATTGTATGTTTCAATTTCATCCTGTGTGTTTCTGAACCGGACATGTATAGGGATTATATTGCCATTTGTATCAGTTACAGAAAATACCTGCGCTGGAATACTAAGAGTGTTGTTCATTGTGCACCTCATAATATACATTATTAATAACTATGAAACTATGGTCTTAAGGACTAGAGTATAAGTCTCATTCTATTGTACCATAAATTGCAATAAATATGTTATATTAAAAGTAATGGAGGTATTTATTTTGTATTTACTTTTGAATAAGAATCAGAAAATCGCTAAATTTAGTGTAGATGAGGTGTTTGATACCATCACAATTGAAGAGCAGTACATTAAGCTACCTTCTTGGTACGGAGATTTAGACACTTTTATTCAAAATAGAAGAGCACCTAAACATAGAGAGAATATTGAGAAATTACTACAGCAGAGTGGCTGCAATACTCTGAGTGGTTTTTTAAACATCTCTCATGCATTGTCCTTAATTGACACTTTTTGGGTAAAAGATGAATACAGTAATTTAGATTGGGAGGCAGTATCTCTATTTACACATCCTTTCAATGAAGTAATAGCAAAGACTGCTTTTGAGGGTGGTTTACACGGTCAGCAGCTTAGTACAACATCGCCAGAGTATGGTACAGATGGATCTTTTGCTAAGTGCTGGATACGTGAAAACGAAATAATTAAAATGCTGAAGCGTGGTAGTTCTGGAGCAAGCAATGCAGGCTTAGAACCATATTCTGAATTTTATGCATCACAGTTGGTTTCAAAGTTTACTAGTAATTTCGTAAATTATGATTTGCGCACCCAAGATAACCGATTATGTTCTGTTTGTGATATTTTCACATCAGAAGATTATGGTTTTATTCCATACGCTGCAGTCGATCGGGGGAATACTTCAGTAATGCAAGTATTGCGTAATATGAAAGATCTTGGTTTTGTGAATGAAGTGAAAACAATGTTTGTTATTGATGCTTTAATTATGAACGCCAATCGTCATAAAAATAATTTTGGATTTATTATTGATAATAAAACACTAGAGATTCAAGCAATGGCACCACTATTCGATCATAATCTTGCTTTAATGCCATATGCTATTGATGCTGATGAATTAACATTTGACAGCAAGTATTACAGAGAGCATGGACCGAGAATCGGTGATGAGTGGGTGAAGGCAGCTGCAATGTGCTTAACATCAAAAACACGGAAATTGTTGATTGATTTACATGATTTCAAGTTTGAGAAGCATAGAAAATTAAATTTACCGGATTGGAGACTTGAGTCACTTACTGTAATGTTACATGATACAATAGAAGCTATCTTAGAACTGGATCGCAAAGCGAGAGGTCCTATTCATATGAATATTTAAGGTGATTGATAATGGAGAGATGGAGTATTTGTTGCAAGAAATGTGGAAAATTTATTTTAACGGAAGAGAAAGATGCATACAATGAAATTCATTGCGCTGCTGGTAGTTATGAGGATGGTTACTATCTTGGTGCCGAAGATTCATTTTATTGTAATGACTGCGCGTCATCTCTTGGATTAAACTAATCACATTCTGCGGCTTTGAAACAAATATAGCGTATCACCTGATCAGAGAAAGTATTTGTTGACTGGCAGAGTTCGCAAATAAAAAAGGAGTTGCATTATATGGCAGAATTTCAGCAATTAAAAACAGCATACAAAATACCAGAAATGTTACAGAGAGATATTGATGCTCTTGAAGAGGGTGTAAAGAATGAGGTATCATATGTTGACTGCCTGCAGGATGAAGTTAGAGGATCTGCTCATGGCGTGACAGGCGGCGAAAATGGTATCACAGAGGGTCAGGCTGAAGAGATAATAGATTATTATTGTAGAAGGAGATGGTTTTGATGAGTAATTATTTTGAATGTGGGTTACCAGAATGGCTGTCGGAGAGCATACAGAATTATGAGAACGACAAAGATAGCTCAATTTTGGATTGCTTGTACTGTGAGCTGTAGTCAGATATTAATGTTGCAGAGGTTGAGCAGATTATTACGTCTGAACAAGCTTGGTTTTTAAGAGAAAAGTATCTGGGATTACGAAAGGAAGATAATACATGATAGATTTTACAAGTTGTAAAGTACTCAAAAAGGCTTGTGGTGGTGCAAACGGGTCAAAAATCACAGATTGTTTTAACACAAATTTCGTTCTTACAAATTTAATTTTGTCTATGCCTGGATCATTTACTATTACAGATGTTTGTGATAGGTTAAAACAGTACTCTTTAGTTATTCATACTAATGTTGTCAAGAAAGCGATTGAACGCTTAAGAGATAATGACTATTTGGATGAAATTGGTTGTACTTATACTGTTATGCCGCAAGAGAATTCACGTAGATGGTAAGTAACTAGCATTAATGTTATGATGAAGAAAATTCTATTTGACTATAAGTTATAATAAGAGTAAATTAGAAACTTATAAATGAGCATCCCTCTTGCATTGAGAGCGATGCTCATTTATAATAGAAAGAAAGGTGGAGATGTTGTTATGACAGAGCCAATGAAAATGAATATCTTTGATAGTGTTGATAACAATCATGAGGCTTCTAAAGATTTGCCAGTTATTTCAAAAGATGCTTCAGATCAGGATATGCTCGATTATATGGTATTAGTATTATCACGGCAGATGACATGTGCAGCTGCTTTTAAAGGCGGGTATATGCTAAATCAGCTTTTGGGCAAGGCGAGCCGATATACAAGGGATATTGATTTTTCAATTTCTGAGGAAGAAAATTACAAAGATGTTAAAAGCATCTTAACAAAAATCGCAGAGAAGTTTTTAGAAATAGGTTTAATTGCTGAGTATAAGGTAAAAGAGACGATTGCACCAAAGCAGTCTGGTGGTATAGATTTTTATGATGCTACTGGTGCTAAAACATTAGGTGTTGATGTTGGACTACATAATATTTCATATGGTGTACAACATTATCATCTAGCATTTGCCGAGATTGAGGCATTTACCATTGAAAGAATGCTGGCAGATAAATTAATTGCAATCTTAACAAGAAAACGTTTTCGAAGAACAAAGGATATGTATGATTTTTATGCTATAACACAATTCTTTGATGTTGATTTGAAAAAGTTATATGAGCTTATTACTATTCGTGGAGGGGCTGAATGGCAAAATATACCATTTAATCCTACTGTTATTGAGCAGTATCAGCATGCTTGGGATAAACTTGACTTAAGAGCATTTGGTGGTTCTGGCGCCATTGCAAAACCTGACTTTGATGTAGCACTTGACCGATTTTACGAAATAGCATTAACATTAAAAGATGGTAATGCCTCTTACAAGTGGGAGCATGAGAATGAACGACTTTTACAAATTTGATCAAAATTACACTGAAAAATCAGTCATTACTGGAGCATGCGCACTTGCCAGAGCTGGTTTAACTACAACAAGCACAAGCCATTTAGATTTGCAAACTAGTATTAAATCGCTAGATGGTTTGCATACCTTACCTTGCAATTTCTATTACAATAGTAATATTGATTACGTGTATGAATTGTCACCTGGACAAGTAAATCCACTTTTATTGCAGCCATCAAAGGAACGTGCTATTGTAGAGAATATCGCTCATTTGGATTGGATTGATGAGGGCATTTTAATTGAAGCCATGCAAAACTACTTATTATGGTTCAGAAACGATGAAAAATTGTATAAGTGTGCAGATCATTTCAATGTATCAAGAGAGGCTATTAATTATTGGATCCGGGAAGCAGAGGAAGATGAAGAAGTATAAGATAAATACAGACTTTATGGGTATTGTATGGCTCATAAGAGCAGCAATTGTAACAAATGCATCTTCAAAGGTAATCAAAGAAAGTGATTTACGCTCAATGCATATTCAAAGAATGATTTAGTGCAAACATAGTAAAAGATATCTTATTAGTCAAAACTGGAGGTCTTATGTATTTAGTAAGAACAAGACAAGGTGATAAATTTGTAGAGTCAGCAGATGATGTTAAACAGATAAATAAAAATGATGTTTTAGAAGTTTTTATGCTTGAAAAATTAGATTATGATTCAATTGCTTCCACATCAGAAATACGAGACTGCATCTACAACTATTTGAAGGGTGATCAAATTGACCGCGATACTGTACTTGATTATGTTGCAGTAACTTTGGATGTAAAGAAATCTAAGGTATCTAAAGTGATTAATTCAATGATAAAAGAAAAGATTATCTATGTTGTTGAAGATGATGGTTGGCTCGGAATCAATTAAAATACCTAAATCTAAGGAGCTGCGTAGTTATGGATAACATGTCAATTGCCATGGGAAAGAGACAACTGGTTGATTCAATATGGAAAAGTGCAGGTATTGAAGGCCTTGGAACTACTTTTTCAAATACCGAAAAAGATCTTAGAGAATCTTCCAGTATAGACAAGTAGAGATGAAGTTCTTTTTATCGTTAATATGAAAAGAGCTTGGTATCTTTTATTTGATAATGTTGGTTACCCAAATAATATATCTTTTTTGCGTGAATTAAATAGAGTGTGTATGAATGGTTTATATATGAATGGTTTATCATTTGATGTTGTTAATATTCGAACGGTGCCGATAGCGGTAGGAGATACTACTTGGACTCCTGATCTTCCAAATGACTTACTTATAATTGAAAAACTTAAAGAGATCGAAAGTATGCGGGATCGCTTGGAAGCTGCATTGTAAATGTTTTGTTTCATTGCACGATCACAAATGTTTTTGGATGGAAATAAAAGAGTTGCACAGCTTATGTGCAACAAAATTATGATGGAGTCTGATACAGTGATCTTTTCGATACCATATGATCAAATTAATAGATTTAAAGAATTACTGGTTAATTACTATGAAACTAATAATTCAGATGAAATCAAAGCATTCTTTAGGACCAAATGTTTATTACTGAATTCATATACTAAAGTGAATTCAAAACCTATTGATTTAGGTTAATTGGCGGTCACGATGCAAAAACCACATAAATACCATATTCTATGAAAGTAGTCAGATAGTAAAAGACTTTAATACATTCAGGCAGAGCCATTAGACAGAAATGAGATCTCAAGAACAGCTTGGCAGATTTTGTAGTTATACTTGCGAAGTTATGAAAAAGATGTGATAGCTGCTATGTTGTCACCTTTGACAGAGAATGAACGCATAAGTATTATTGCTAATTTGAAATTAATTTTTCTATGTTAGTATGCAATTGTACTCTTTTATTTTATTTATTTCTGATGTATAATTAGAAAAAATATAAATAGGAGAGCAAGCATGGCGATATTTAATGGTTACAATATTAATAAGGAACCACTTACACTGGAATTAGATTTAATGAACATTGCATTACAGCGTGATATGTCAGAGTCAATTATACAGTGTTCTCGCAATAATGGTCCAACTTGGCTTGAAATTTCTTTAATACCGGAACCATTTGATGAGAAATTAAAAGAGAAATATTTACTTAGCTATGATCGATTCCAATCAATTTTATATGTAAAAGATAGCAAGATTTACATTCAGCTTAGATTTTCGGAAGATGGCAATTACTTTGAATTAAACTCTGGAAGTCTTGTACAACGAGATGAATATAACAAGATGGCAAATTTTGTGCATAGGAATCTCTCAGGAACAGAACTTAAGGATTACGATTTTTATGATACTTATGAGAATTATATTAAGCTTAGCTTGAGATCACTTTTGTATAATGATCATCCGGAGTTAATTGATAAAGTGATTAATTACTTGGTTAAGAATGTATACAATAGTTTTATTGCAGAACATCCAGAATCATTCTCTGATTACGAGATTACTAAAATGGTAGATAAACTTCTTGAAGGATTAACTTAACAAATAAATTTGGATTAGTCATTTCATGCATGATTATGATATGGTTTTTCTATTGGAACAATATTTTTTGAAATATGCATATCCATTGCACCTATTTCAATTATCATATCATTCATATAGAACCATCTGAGATTGCAGATGTAGCAAAAGATCAGTCAGTTATTTTATTTTACACTGCTGATCTTTTTTTTGAACAAAGAGATAATCCAATTAGCTGCTTGTAATAATAAATATGCCTTTATTTTCCTGAAAACATTATTAAAATTGGGATATTGCACTATAAATATCAAAACGCTTACAATGCTTTTAATATTATTAGTACCATACAGTAAAAAGCTGTATGGCGTTTTTATTTTACAGAAAGGAGATTGCATGGCTATCATCATGATGCTATAATAAATTTATGATTGATAGTACAGTATGCAGTAATATTAAAATGATAAATATTTTAGAGTACAAGTGGGATAAATCAATGCATGAACGGTTTGGTCAAGCAGTTCTGGGAGAGGAGATATCTGAATACAAAAATTATGATTTTAATACACAGATGCTTGAATTCCGTTTAGTTAATTCAATAACAGTCTTAGAGAAAAAGAATTTTGCTGTATTTCAATGTGTTAAAGATTCTGATATTTTTCACTCATTGCAGCTACTCGCAAATTCTACGCTTGGGCGATTGTTGTTTGCTGAGTTAACTGAGCAAATTGGTTGTTTACGAAAAACAAAAGATATAGATGGTCTTAAGAAATTAATCTCAAATGTTTTACATACTTGTAATGGTATGTTCAATGGAAAGGCATACGATTCATTATCCAATAAAGATTTATTAAAAGATATTGTGATAAAAGAATCAGATTTACTTATTGATGTGTTTAAAGATTTTTTAACTTTACTATCGTATTTGGAAGATGCTGTTCTTGATGTATGTTTTCCAATGTGGGAGGCAAATCTTTTTAAAGCAAAGCCTGGTATTACAGATTTTGGTTTAAATTTTATGGTGAGTCTTTTTCGTAATACAACGGATGCACTTAATTATTATCATGTAATTAGTGCCAGCGTTGTAAGCCCACTGCGTCCAATACTATTTCAGGAACGTAAATATGGTTATTTATACTGTCCAAGAAAAGAACAGATTATTGGTATGGCACCGTCTGATCTATCTACAATAGCATACGCTGGACCATCATTTTCTTGTAGTGAGATGAAGATTGATCCACTGTTCAATTTAATCTCAGCACTAACCGGTGATATAAAATTGAACAGTGGTGTGCATTTACAGGGTAATTTCTCTGACTTTTGTAAAATGTATGATCTTAATGATTTTCAGAGAATGACATATGATTATAATGAGGTCATTTTAAGAGCTGATACGGAGCCAATAGCTTTATTTACAACTAAAGACAATTTATCAGCTTGCTTGAATGATCTTAATGCATTGTGTACTGTTGCTAAGTTACCTCTTGTTATTTGGGGTGCAAATAAGGCTTACACTATTTCAGTAAAGTATTTGCCTAAATTTTTTGATTTTATGAGATTTCTAGGTTCAAGTAACAGAAGATAACTTGATGGATCCAGGTCATGCTATAAATTCGAAGATTTAATATATTGGAAAATAAGAAATTGTTTGAAGGAGATAGTGTATGTTGTATATAACATTTAAAGAAAACGAATCAGTTATTACGAATGTTGATATGTTTTTCGACAATAATTATGAACCTGAATGGCTGCTAGATCCATTTGTAAAGAAAATCATACATGATATTGATAAATCAGACGTTTTATCCGAAAATGTAATAAGTAGTCCTGTTTTTGGGAGTATTCCACCTCGTATGTTGTCAGGCGGTACTAAGGCTTTAATACTGATGCTGAAGGAAAATAAAGTAATTTGGGCAACTGCGTGTGGCGATAATTGTGCAAAGTGGATTATTGAAATAAGTAAGTTAAGAGATATCACGATCTGTTTGGAGCATGCCATGAAATTCCCTAATGATTTTGATGCAATATGTCTTGACACTAATGAAGAAATCCACACATTGGATGATTATAAAAAGAATGTCTTACATGGAATTTGGGGTGCATGAATTATGATAAATGTTCACATTCGAAACAAATTTGTAGATTATAAATTTAATCTTTGGCAAAAATATAATCTATTAACTGGTGACAGTGGTGAAGGTAAAACCACTTTGTATAAAATGATAGCTTCTTATGATGAGAATAAACAAAATATACAATGTCTTGGGTACAAAAAGCTTGGTACTGATCTAACATTATTAAGAACACTGGCTGATATCGCAATGGAAGATGATGATAAGGTAAAGGAAGACTTAATTCATAGACTTGATGGCTTTTTAATAATATTGGATGAGAATAGTAGTCTTCTTAAAAGAAGATCAGCACCAAGTTTATTAGAACGATTTAATTGTTATTTTTTAGTTATTTGTAGAAAAGTCGCTTTAGGTTTTAAGTCAGTTTCAGCAGATTGTGTATTTGAATTATCATCCTCTGGAAAATTTCATACTTTCAAACCACATTATAAACTTTCATTGGATATCTTCTTATGTCAGAATGTTATTTGTGAAGACTCAAAAAGTGGTATGCAGTTTATACAAAGTATTTTTGATAGATTAAAAATATCTTACGCTCAAAGTTCAAATAATGATAGGGAGGGTGGTAAAGCCAAATTCGTATCATTTTTGAAAAATTACACGAATTGCAGTGTCTGCATAGTCTTTGATAGAGCTGGCATCGGTTATGATCTGGAAGGTATACTTATGCAAATAGAAAGGCAAAGGTTACATGCCTGTTTTATTGATTGGGATAGCTTTGAAACATATATCTTAGAATCTCCTGCTTTTAGGCAAACTGTTCCAGAGCCTGAATGCAATTATGAAAGTAAAGAAAAGCTTGCAACTAAGTTACTTAGCGATTTAATTCACTACGGTAAAGATAAATTACCAGCATGCCTGTCTATGGGAAGACAAGAATGCTATCGTAAAATTGATGGATCTGGATCATATTACAAATTCGAAGATTTAATATATTGGAAAATCAAGAAATTATTTGATTTGTATGAAGCATCGAATAAATTTCATACTTCGGATTTGCCAGACAAAATGAATATCTGATTGAAAACTCTTTTAGGTATTTAAATTCGCCAAAACAGATAAATTTGTGATTTTAGTGCAATACAGTAAAATCACAAAAAATCAGCAAATTTTTGTGTCATTTCAAGACACGCAGAACCAGAGCTGAGACTTGATAGCACTATATAAATGTGTAATAAAAATTAAGGTGTAAAATCAAACACAAGGAGGATTTTATTATGAAAAAGAATTTATTAACAAAAGTAATGACATTAGCTTTAGCCGCAACAATGGCTTTAACACCAGTAACAGCTTCAGCAGCTGAGAAGACAGTTGTAACAAGAGATCAGGTTGATCAGTACTTCATTGACAACTATGATGAAGAGACAGAAGTTACCAATTATAAAGCTCTGTACAATTCAATTGCTTCTCTTAACGGTTGTTATCAGCCAAACGGTTACAAGATCTACACAGCTTTAGACAATAAGACAATCACCTTCAAGAAGACCGGTAATTACGCTGTAATCGTTGGTGGTAAGACAGCAAAGAAAGACCAGGGTTCTTTCAAGTTTGTAGCACCTAAAACAGGCACTTACAAGTTCACATTTAGCACAAAGAACAATGTAGCTGGCGGTCAGATCTTCATTAAGCAGAGTGGTAATGCAAGAGAGTTATGCTTCTTTAAGGTAAATTACAAAGCTGGATCAGAGAAGCTTACAAAGGATACGTCAGTACTTGTAACTGATGATCCAAAGTGGCCTGCATATGCTACAAAAGGTGGAAATGTGTTATCACACTATATTGATGACAAAACTTCAAGTATGACTAAGGTTTCCGGTTCTATCAAGTTAAAGAAGGGTCAGTTTGTAAAGTATGTGGCCAGGGACAGCGGTGCTGGTTACGACGAGAGTGATGATGCAGCTTACAACTTCACCGGCTTTGATGTTTCAATCACAAAGACAAAATAAATTTCAGGCGCTAGCAGTGTAACAGCTGTTAGCGTTTTTCAGATGCAGAGAATGTAGAAACTCATTGGGATAAAATAAAAAGCCTGTGTCAGAATTAACATCGCCTCAGCGGTAATTCAGATACAGGTCTTTTGATATTGTATTATTTTCATTTTTCATTAACACTATAATAACAAATTTTTACTTAATATTATTTTATCAAAACACAAATTTAGTAATCAGTATTAAAGATACAACAAAAGGGAGCGCTCAGGCTCCCTTACTTTATCAGCGCCCCAGTACATTCCATCGACGCAAACAATCGGAACAGAGGAGCGACCTTTAGCTCATGAAAGCGTATTGGAGCTGTGATAAGAAATGGTGACTGCTTACCTGTAAAGGTACACTGACGTCCATGCTTCTTTGCAGAGGGTTTAGAGATCAGAGTTTACTGAATGACACTCAAAGCTATTTTAGCCAAAAATGCTGTTAACTATTGCGAGTGCTAAACCCAGGCACTGATAAAAAACTGCCTCGAGCATTGTTGTGATCATAGAATCACTCCTTTCTCAAGACTTTATGTAAAATATTTTACACTGGTAGTATATCACCAATGCTTCGAAAAGTCAATCGTTGTATCTTTAATATTGATTATTATCAATAAAAGGGTTATCGTTCTTAAATGATAGTCTATTTTTGCGTCCTGGTATGATACCTGGATTTTTGCTTTTTTGCTCAGCTTCATTCTTTTTGCTATTGTATAAACGAAATGGAACACATGCATACTTTTGGAATTAATATTATCAGACTTAATTTAAACAAAATTGGAATCATACTAATTTCTCTAGTTCACATGTAAAATAACCATAGTTATTCAGGAGAAGGCAAAATAGACATAAATAATTTTCCTGATCAGTTTAGAAGATACAACTTTTAATTATTTGATTATCCGAAATAAAAATCCGTGACGGTATACCTTTAGTTTAAGTACACATTATCACGGATTTTTATTATATACATGTTGCTATACAAACAAATCGAGTATAGCAATCACATAATGACTGGCAACAGCCTTGGCTATATCAGTCAATATTTTGGCTGTTGCCGGAAGAATTTCTTTTAAGAGTTTTGAGTAGCTTTGCACAGTATAATCGCTGTGCAAAGCTTTGGGGTCAATATCTAAGAAGATTCAAGAAGTTATGCTCTAGTCGATAGATCTTATTGACTCAGCTGATCAAGTCAGCCAAATGATCTTTTAGTGTAATCCTATTACGAATTAGGCATCACACTTGTTCTAGCTAGGCAATTCCTAGCCAAATTTGAATAATTGCAATAATTATTCCTTCTGTACATGCATTGATCAAGTGTATAAGCTCTGTTGCTGCAGCTTTAAAAATGAGTTTCTTATATTTTTTATTTAACCGTCCCACTTTCATAATATTGTGCTGTTTATTACAGTCACAAACACATAAAAAGATATTCTCTTTTTATGAACAATTATTGCCTTTTATTGAATTACATTTTTCACAATATTATGATTATTATGAGGATAGTAACATTGCTTACAATCTAAGCATAACACGTCAGCAGGAAAATACAATAACTTTTGTAGTTTTTCTTACTTTTTATTCAGTGGCTTAAGTTTAGTTTGCTTGCGCACTTGTTATACGTCTATGCAGTGAGTTGCTATTTTGCTTGTTTTCTGCTACATTATAATAAAAAGGCTATTTATAACATGTGAGGTAATATGCGTATGGTAAATAAAGATCGACTTATGTCACTGATGAAAAAATACAATGTAAAACATGCAATTCATTCTAACGATTTTGATCCAAATGCAAAAAAGGCTAACGGTACACTGATTTTCGAGTGTGACAAAAACGATAACTTGTGCTCAGAGGCTTTTGCCATATATTCAGATCCAATAGAAGATCTTGATGCTAATGAGACGCAGGATTTATTTATTGGTGCAGTAAGTGATAGTTGCTTATTTTCTGATTTCAGAAAGGAGTGCCCAAAAGACATTTATGCCAATTTATAAACGGTTAACACGTTCTGACATACCAGAGTATTTGAAGTTCCTGCAGAAAGCTTTCGAAGAATTGCGTCAGTATAAGTTATGTACAAGTTTGTTTTATTGCATACTATGCTTGTATGAATACTGCCAGTGCTACGCTTATTTCATGCTTAATCCAGCAATCGAGGTTGCTGATGGTGCAAAAATTTCTCTAAAAACATTAAAAGAGTTTTTGATTGATGAGCGAATAACGGATTCCATTCTGCGAAATTTTTGTACAACTCGTAACAGTATTGGTCATTTGAGTAAGGAACTTCTGGAGATGACTAGAATTAAATATTTATTGCAGGATGAGTCATTTTATTTAATACTTGAGACATGTGGTATTCCTACTGAGATAATCGCAATACTTCAGAGGTATTATTCATCAGAAATGTCATCTGAACAAGCACCACAGCCTCTTGTATTTTAATGATAAACGTATCAAGTTCAAAAGGGCTATCGTTTAAGAACGATGGCCCTTTTTTGCGTCCTGGTATGATGCCCGAATTTTTGCTTTTTCGATCAGCTTCATTCTTTCTTTTCATAATGTGGGCTTTTAAAGTGTAACAGCTTTAATGGTCATTTCATCAGCTTTCTTTTAGCTGGTTTAGTAAATGCACAGCATGCCATTTACTTTTGTAACTTGAGATTTTAAAAGAGGAGGATTCCTGTATGATTTTTAAACCAAAAGTTAAACAAAAATTGAAAAAGTTTTTGGTAAGGGCACCAATTATTACAGTACTGGCTTTAGCGTGCCTGACCAGTATTCCCACACAGACAAATGCCGCGGAGAGTAAGGTAACCCTTAAGGAAGATATGCATAAGTTTGCTAAAATTGGTGATTATGATATTATTGAGACTACCGGGGATATTCTTAATGCAATGTTTGATTTTAAATCTGAGCTGAATCCCAAACGCCAGTATATTGCCTATTATAAGATCGATACTAAGAAAACCGGTACGACGGGGTGGCACACGGAGTATGAGTATTGGCATACCAAGCCTTGGAATTCAAACCAATATTATAATGGTAAACTGATTCCAAATGTACCAACTTCAATTGCGGCTGCAAAGCAAAGATCCGATTATATTTTTGGTTATCAGGTAAATACATCAAAAACCACCAAGGCTGTACCTAACGCGGGCAAAAAGACCTTTTATCATTACACAAAGGTTTATGGAAAAGCTAAAACTTCTGTTGGTTCCGGAATGATTGGAACACTTCATTACTTTTGTATTGATGAGGATACAGTAACTGGACAAAGGTTTGCCAAAGTAATGTCCGAGCATCCAGAGCGTGATTATGTTGAGTTTTATATTAGCCCGGTTATTCAGCGTAGCGATGGTCATTATTATTATGACTGCAAATCCTGGTTTAGTTATGGTTGGTCTGACAGAAACTACAATAATTATTATGTTCATTACAACCAGTTAGTCCGCTTTAAGCTACCTCAGGTAAAAGTTAATTCAACATGCTACAATATCGGAAAACAGAAAACCGAGAAGGGTGGCATGAAATATCAAATTAAAAAGAGTGTAAAAAGTAATGACCGCAGATACGTTAGAACTGTTAAAACTGCAGATTATATTTGGGGACCACAAAGCGAGATACTTACTAATAGCAAAGGCAAAAAGTATCAAACAACTGAGCATCGCCCATTTAGTGAGAAGTCGTACACAATAAAGAATCCTGCCAGTCAGAAGAATGGAAAGTTTTTAATAAAGACTAACAAGAAGACTGGAAAGAAACAAAAATTTATGTGTGTAGGTTTCCGAGTTACTAAAGTCCTTGATAAAGCTAGTGGCGGCGATACTATCGTTTTAGCTTCTTCAATGATTGAATTAACTAAAGGTGCTTCCGGTGATTATGTTCCTTATTTTGTTTCCGATAAGGACAAAGAAACTACGCAAACTGATAAAGTAGATGGTGAAGATATTTCAGCGCCGCCATCAAAAATCTATGATCAGAAAGTTACTGTTAAACGATTTAATAAGTATAAATCTACAAAGAATGGAGCATGCACTCCAGTAACAACTTTTAAGACAGGTGAAGTTATTACAGTTGCCAAATGGAATCGAGAAATAAATCAAGCTATTAACTGGTGTAATAGCACGAACTGGGGTATTCGTAATGAAGACAAGGATACAACATCTAAGATTAACGTTGACTGGTTTTATGCTGCTATTGGTGATTCATCATTCCATACTGTAAAACTTGAAACTTACTACACGACAGAATCCTTTAACAAAGAAACAAAAGAGTATCCATCTGTTGATGATAGTAAGGATCTGGAGTACAAACATTCTGAAAAAACTGATAAATCAGTATACAAAGGTACTGAAGTTTTAGCAGGAGACGTTCAGGATGGTGCACCTTGGGTTAGCTATTCTGTTAAGACAGATACTAATGGTGCTTATGTCAAGAAAGATGGTACAGTCGTGCCAGAATCGTCTGATAAAGAGGAGTCCACTGCAGAAATAGACAGTCATGCCAAGTCCCGGTTTGAAGATCGAAAACCTGTAAAGCAGATTTCTAAGTCGGATTTAACAGAGATCAAAGACAAAAATACGGGCATGTCAACGGCTTCAATTCCATACGTGATTAAGACTTCTAGTAAGCAGTCATTAAAGGAATCATGTGAGAATTACTTGTATCGTATTGTTATCACGACAAATAATGACAGTGAGTGGACACAGTTTACAGCCGCCGATATTTGGGGATCTCATACACCAGCAAATGGTGTAATTCACAAAAGTAAGAGTACCAATCGTAGTTATGTTACATATGCTCCATACATGCGTAATTATGTTTACACCAAGTACGGAACCCCAGGACAGATTAAGGCAAAAACGTCTGATTGGCAAAAAGATGCTTATGACATGACGCATTTTATTATTCCGGAAGTGCGTAGTGATGTTACTATTAGGGCGTATTATACGACAACTGTTCCTGTCCGCATTTACACATATGTAAAGGATAATGGTGACTGGCAGCTGGATGAGTCTACTATTGAAAAGCATTGGATTAGCCCAGGTGTTACTTATCACGGTACTTATGATAGTTCAAAGTATGTTGCTGCTATTATGGCTTGTACAGGCCGTAAGGCAAATTGTTTGCCATACACAACTGAGGATATTAAAAAGACAACATTTAAGTCAGTATCATCAGCTGAAAAGTTTTATTCTGACAGGACAAACCTTTCCGCGGAAGGGGGTACCTTTGAGGTCAAGATAAAGGCGCAACCTGTGATTATCTGTATCTTTGTTGATAATTCGGATGGGAAGTATTTCACACAGGTTCAGTATGTGCACACGCAGGATGGCAAGTACCATTTAGTGAAGAGCTGGCGGCAGCCTATTCGTACATTGACAAGTGAGCCTGTCAATGAGTACTTAAATGATACCTGTCATCCTACAAAGTATGGTTGTTATCACACTGGGCATAACTACACGCATTACAGTTCAACTACGCGAGCGTTTGTAAGTTTTCCACATTATGTGAGTTGGGATGAAGGACCGAACTATGCTACTGGTTTGTATGGTAGCTTGTACAAAGACTATTTAGTTACGTATGAGTATAATAAGAATCCTAAGATTGCAAAGACGCGTACTACAGTGCCTGGATCTTCAAGTGGATCTAATAACTCAGAGATCTATTTAACGAAAACAGGCGATATGGTTTATAAGCAGACTGGAAGTAAAGCTAAGGCTGATAATGCAGACCGAACACCGGGAGGAAATAATTCTTTAGTTGTTTACTGCATGTACGATGATATTTTTAACAATTGGCATAATGAACAGTACAATCCTACAAAAGATAAAGGTTCTGATGATCCATTAACCGAGGCAGAAGTTTCTATTTATTGGAATTGGTTATTGCCAAATGGTTTTGTCTGGGAGCATCAGGATATTGAATCGAAAGACAGTGTTGATGAGACACAGTATGAGGATAAATATACAAATCCTTATATAGCCAGCGTTTTTGGTACAAAAGGAAGCGCAGCTTTCGATGCACAATCTGGAATACCTACGACTGATAAAGTCAGGACAGTTTCACAAATACCTAGGTATTTGACAAAGGGCTACTGGAATAAAGAAATGCTTGATTATGCTTATCGTGTTTATGCTGTGTATGTAAGTCAGCATAAGTCAAGTCAGAAGATTGTAGAGAGTAATGACCCATCTTGTTGGCCACCTGGAAAAGGTTACCATGATTTCACTGATTTAGGTACATACTCTTATGGTACATCAACGACTGTTGAGTGTGATTTTGATTATTACACATCTGAAGTTGTACAGCAGTCACACAATTTAATTGTTGAACGGCATAGTGTTTATTACACGCTTGGTGATGCTGAAGTTTGGGATCCTGTTAAAGTAACCTTGAAGAATGATGTATTTACTGCAGAAGGTTCAAATGATATTTGTAAAAACCATTTGATTACTCTATTTCCAAATGGAGTAGATGGTTCTTTCCAAAGTAATGCTAGATTCTTCAAAACAGGAGATGGTGCTTATCGTATGCCAGACTTAGCTGTTAAGCGGCAGTATGTCAACTACGGAACTTACAACGACTGGGAAGATAGCGGATCTCCAGATCAAGATTTAGATAATTTTCAAACGGACGCAGAGTCAATCATTGGTAAGTTTAAAGTAAAAAATGATACTGTGTCATTTTACAATGGGTGTGGGGAAACATTTGTTTTATCGGATGGTTCAATGGATCTACAAGAGATGGTTGATATTCCGACATTTCCGCCGGAAGCTGAGCAGACTGTCGCAGGATTATTTGATTCAGCGAACACAACACCAAATGGTATTACAGTTGAACCATACACAAATAATGGTCATCATGAGACCTGTACAATTGCTTATTATAAGCAGATACAGGTAATTCCTACGAATAAGTATTACACGCAGGAGATGATCAAGACTAAGATTGCAGATGATGGCGATGATGACGTTGAGGTTTACACACCTACAGTCAATCGAAGTCAAATAAATCTGGATTACAATAATAAGGGTACTAATAGTACAGGTGATCCACTGTATCCTATTTATGATTGGGATCAGGCAGTTAATCATTCACAAGAGCAGAGTCTGCATAATATTCAGCTAGATCGAGAGTACACGATGACAATTAGTGTAGAAGATGATGCTTCTGATATGGATGGTTATGGTTATCAGAACTATGTGCGCTATTTAGCTCTTGATAAGTATGGCATGCCATACACACAGGTGAAATTCCCGTTTCCAGTACAAATGGTTGTAAAGACAGTACAGGATGGGAATATGCATACTGATGACAGATATTACTATGCTAATACATGGATTCGTCTTGAGATGATTGATGATAATGGTAATATTAAGGGCACTATTAATCAAACATTTTTCGTACCATCTTGGGCAACTGAGATGGAGAGCGCAACAATTCGCTTTAGATCTATTGCACTGAATGCGGATAAAAATCCTGATTCCACTAGAACTGAAGCTGATCGACCTAATAACCAGCCTGGTTTTAATGGAAATGATACAGGACGTATTTTCGAGAACGAGTACACAAATGATGCACTTGTTGATAACAAACTCACAGACAGTGATAAGGGACGTTACAATGCTCAGAATGAGCGTGATTATGTTGCTTGGATGGAAGAGACAGACACAGTAACTGGACGAATTTCTAGTTTCCAGATTACTGATGTTACGGATTATCCAGCTTGGCAGCCCGTATTTAGAAAGTATGATAAAGATTCAAAGAAATACTTATCTACATTAACTGGAAACGCTTATCATTCTGGTGTCTCTAATGAGTTTGGATTTTTAGGACCTTGGGGTTCCTTGTATACTGCACCTGTGTTTGGATCAAGTAATCCTGCAGGAAAGAGTGTTGGTACTCTTGGTTTGGGTTATAAAATTCGTTACAAGATGACGACTGTCGGACCTTATTACAATCTGACAGATAAAGTTTCGTTTAAACCTACTTTTTACTTTGTAAATGATAAGGGTGAGTATTTGCAACAGGATGGTTCATTTAGCTCAAATATCAATACTCGTGCTCAGGTTAATGTGTACTACAGCGAGACTGTTAATAATACCAGACAAACACTTATTAAAGTTGGCAGTAAACAGGATAAGTTAAATACAAAATCGCTGTGTCTTGCTGATGATGAGTGGGATGTAAGCAAGAGTCTTCGTGACTTTACGAATGATACATTGCATACGTCTAATGTTGGAAAAAAGCAGAAACAGTACACTTTTGAGGAAACAAATCTTACTTCAGCAATGCGTATAATCAATGGTAATACGCATCAATCTGCTCATCTTGGGCAGCCTCTTTCATTAGAGTCAGACAAGAAGTTTGAGTTCAACTCAAAGATGTATAATATTCTGCAAGCAGTTTCCGATGATCCGCAGGCTTATGTTGGCACGGATTATGAGACATTGACTAGTGAGCTGTCCATGGATCAGGTAGCAAAGAGTGTACAGACATGGTATGGTGAGTACTATTTGCCTTCCGATGTTTATGTTACACAAAAATCATGGGCTACTGTAAAGAGCCAGATAAAAAATGGTTTTGATGGGTCTGAGGATTGTTGGTTGAAAGGTGGACATCTGGTTATCAACTTTAATCCGGAAATTTCATCCGATACACATCAGACGCTAAGATACAGTGTCGAACAGAGATATCCAATAAAGACTGATAAGGAAACAAAGTATGTAAAAGGAGGTTGTAATCAGTTTTCCAATGAAAACTGTGTTACTTCAAAGATGACCACTACAGGAGAAGTAATTCCTCTTGATACTGGTGATGTACTTGTTTATGACTTTGCAGGTGGTTCAGATGCTCCATCAACTGGAAAAGCACATTCTGCAAAGGATGATTATGATTCTAGCGGATCTCATTAATTTTCAGGAATGCTTAGTGCAACAGCTAAGCATTTCTTTTTTATTTCTATTTTCTTTTTTGCCGATAAAGGCAGAATGGAGGATAAATTAAAATGCACAAAACAATTGAAATGTATTCAAAGGAGTTAGCAGATGCAGGCTTAATAGTCGAACATGGTATGATTTTTCTTGATGTTGCAACTTTAGAGTATGCTAAGGAATCTAGGAAACCAGTACCGACACTTAAGTTACAAGTAGGGTACCATGATAATCTTTCAGCCGTCCAGATAAAGCAAATATTGGAAAGCGGTAATAATGATGATCTTGCTGCTAATAAGATTATTAAGAATCTTTCAAACGGTATACCGGATAACCTGCAGTTCAGACTCAGAAGACCAGAGTTTAGCGTACCAGTTTCAGAGAATTTATTTGACATGAATGTGCAAGTCGTCTATAAACTTGCTGAGAAAGCTGCAACACTTTCAGTGGCTGTAACCTCTTCTTTACTAGAAAGCTGGGACTTACCTGATTGGGAAGCTTTAAAATCTCATGTTTCAGTAAAGCAAGAGTGGCAGCTTATTTCAATGAAGGATGTTCTGTCTAAGTATGCTAAAGATTGTCCTATTACACCAGATGATGCTCAGCTATATGTTGTTACAAATAATTCTAATATGGATGGCGCAGCCGTGTTGCTTGACAACGATTATTTGAATGATATACACAAACGCTTCGGTGATTATTGGATTTTGCCAAGTAGTATACATGAAATCCTAGTTTTACCAATGCAAGCTTATGAGAAATCAAATGGAAAAGCATATGAGGAGGCACGCAATAGCCTTCTTAATATGATAAAAGAAGTAAATGATACACAGGTGATGTTCCAGGAAGTATTAAGCTATTCGTTAATGAAATACACTTCCGATGGTTTGGAACTTGCATAAAGGAGTTATATGAAGAAAGAATTTTATCTTACAAAACTTGCTGATATTTCAGAAGTTTTATTTGTATTAGCAGGCATTTATTTTTATGCTATTTATCAGTATTGTTATGTTTATTCAGCAAGTGTACAGTGGCTTCATGTTGCAACTATTGTATTTGTAAGTACTGGAATTCTGTTCGTCATTTTTAATTTTGTTATTAGTATTATTACGATTGATGACTCTTCATACAAGCGCACACATAAATTTATGTGTGCGCTGAAATCAAAGCAGGATCCTTACGCTAAGTACACAAGATCATTTAGTATACGTAGTATGTATGTTTGGAGACATTTTGTATTTGGTATTAATATTTGGTGCATAGGCACTCTAATTGTATTACTTGGCTTAACAGCATTTTGTACTTATGCGATTTATGCTACTTTTTTAAATACATTGTCAGATCAATTTACTATTTTAACTGTTTCGCTTGTTTGCATTCTTGTATTTTGTTTTTGTATTTATAAATTATTTCCAAAGATTTTTCGTTCAAGTACAGGCTTAGTTCGCTACTTAATTTCCAGTTCTTTGCCATTGAATAAAGTAGATACTGATTTTAAAAATTCTGACATTATTTCGTGTAATCTAAGAATTTCTTTCAGCACAATTTATTTTAGGACAAAAGATCAAGTGAACATTATAGATCTACAGAAACTACAAGAGTATAAGATGTTGAAGTCAGCATTAATTATTTATACTTATGATTCTGTGATACCATTTGTTTTACATCCAAAAACAAAGAAAGAGTACGATGCAATTGCTGCTAAGTTACTCAGATTCTAAGAAACTTGAAACCATTGGTTGGCCACCCTTCCTGTTATAAAACATTATATTTGTTTATTACAGAAAGGGTGGTATTGTTATGAAATTTATTGATCAGAGAAACAAAAGAGATTTTACAAAGGACATTGAGCATATTAAGCGGCTCAAATCAGAAACATGTTTTCAGTATTATAAGAATTTTCTGCGTGGCGATTCTGGCATCCTGCTAGTATTGACATGTATCTCGTTCTGCACAATGCGTGTATTGCGCCCATTGCTTAATCAGTTCGAAAGTATGACATTAGTTTATGCTTATTTAGCATTTTACCTTTTGTCAATTGGCTCACTTTTATTGACAGTTGGTTGCATTCTTGCTTCCGGGTATAGACCATACTTTATACAACGATTAGCTTTTGAACATCTGCTTTTTGAGATGATATCATCTCGTGATTATTTTGAGATTTTAGATGCTTTTTCTAAATACGATAGTAATATTTTTATGACGTTACGTAAAGCAGATAGTGCTTGGTTGCGTAATCTTAAGGGTTACTGTGAGCAGGGTATTGTTTCAGATAATTTTTCAGATTGCAGTATTATACATGTTAGAAGTAATAAAACCACACTGCAGTTAACTATGTCTAATGAGAATAAAACACAGTTAACTGTTCCATTAGCAGAACATGTTTACGGTGATGAGCCACTGTTAATTTTAACAGATGCTGGAGCTGTTCTCCAGCTTGCATCATGAGTGCAAAATTAAGTCATAGCGCATTGTCCAGAAAACTAGGAGGTTTAAATGCTATGACTTCGACACGGATTGAGTACGCACCGGATTACTCACATCTTAGTAAAGATTTATTGGCAATTTGTAAATTGTATGGAAGAACATCAGAACAGATTAGCGGCATTTGTCAGGTGTCTTTAGACACCGTTAATGACTGGGAAACTGGCAGTAAGCGAATTCCAGTACTGTGTGCTTACGAATTGTCAAAAAATCTTGGCATTGCGATGCCAAATTTAGCAAGGCATCATTAGGGTGCAATGCATGTAGGTTTTGGGTTGTTCAGCTTAACAGCGGGCAACTAATTTAATTCATTGTCTTTAATGAAATTGTTTTCTTTTCATTTGCGGTATGCTAAAATAGAAGTGAAGCATTAAATCCAGATAGCTGTCCCTGTAAGTATATTTTGAGAAACTATGTGGAAAGTTTTTATTTTGGATCCGTTTTAAATTGTTTTATAGTACATCTAATACAGCAGAAGAAAGTGTCTGAAATAAAGTTTCTTATGTGGACTGCCTGCAAGATGAAATTTGTAGCATGGCACATGCTGTTATTGATGCAGAAAGGAATCACAGAAAAACAGGCAGACGAAATAATTGATTTTTATCGGCGGAGGTGGTTTTAGTGTTTAAAACACTAGCTGAAAGAAAAGCTTTTATAGAAAGATTGAGAAAAGCTGTGATTTCAATGTACGATGTTAGTAATGTTCAGATTTTTGTATTTGGTAGTTTTCTTACTGAAGATTTTAGACCAGGTATTTCAGACATTGATCTTGGAATTTATTGTCCTGATAATTGGAAGAAGTGTGATATTATATTTTTTCTATCACAGTTATTTGATGTGATAGAATTAGAACACGATATTGTTGATATAACTTTAAGTGAGTATGCATTAATCAATGTTCCAATCTTGGTCTATGGTACGACATTGTTTGATTATTTGCCAAATAAATTATTTGAGTATTTAACTATGATGATACAGAAATATGGGTTTGTTGAAAAAGGATTGGAGGTGTCCTCTTATGCCTGATAATATAACAACAGAAGATATAATTAGACTGCGTAATATTAAAGTTTTTCCAGTATGCATTGACTGCAACGAAGAAGAGAAAAGAATTTTGCAGCATGTCTATCCAATTATGCAATCTTACGTTCAGCAAATAATTAGATCTACTTTTCCTGGTGTGACAAAGATAATCTTATTCGGAAGTTCAATTACAATGAAATGCAATATTGAAAGCGATTTAGATATTGCCATTCAAACAAATATTTATGATTTACGGGTTTTTCATGCAGTTCGTGAAATGATTGAAAGAATGATACCAATTAAATGCGATGTTTTATATTATAATGACATTGCACAAGGTGATCAATTACTCACTGAGGTTAATACAGGTTTGGTTATCAAGGAGGTTTCATAATGTGCCTTTTATTAGAGAAAGCTAGAAAAGACTATGATACTGTCATTTGTATGCAAAAAGTGAATGATGAGTTATATTTGGATGTTTGTTGCTATCATATTCAACAAGCTATTGAGAAAGTGATTAAATGTTCTATCGAGTTAAAGGGATTTCGTTATTCTTATGAACATTCTATTTCAAAGCTGTATGGTGAGTACATTAATGCTGGGTGGCCCGAGTATAGAGATCTTCGCATGATGGCTGGTACTCTGACTGATTGGGAGTCAAGTGCTAGGTACAAAGATTCTTTTGCGGCAACAATTTCACAATTAGCTGACGCTATCGAAATTTACAAGGAGTTGGAAAAACGTCTTGTATTATATTTGACTGAGAATAATGGTGAATCTAGTAATCCAAAGCCATTGCAGTTTTAAGTTAGTTCAAGGTAATATTTTGGAGGAATTACAATGATAACAGATGAATATTTAAATAGGGGATAACTGTTTATGAGCACATTGTATGACAGATCTAAGGTTTCAATTTGGAAAGCATCTCTTTCTTTGCAGCATGCTACTGGTGATGATGCGTTTTTAGATTCTGCCTGTTTTGATACACAGCAGGCTATTGAATTTATTTTAAAATTTATTCTATCAGAGTATGGTATCAGTTATAAAAAGACACATGATATTAGATATTTGGCAGAATTACTCGACACTACAACTTTTAAATTTGATAAGTCTGCTGAATTAAATAACATGGCTGATACTATTACGAATTGGGAAACTGGAAGTTGCTATGGAAGTGGTGTAAGAACTACGGTTGAGACTATACATAGTGCACATGATATTTATAAAAGCGTTGATGATGCTTTTATGCAAATGCAGGAAAGTTTGCAATAGGGCTACCTTAACCCACCGTCTAACGCCAGTGGGATTGCGGTAGCCCAAAATCAGAAATTATTGTATACTCATGGCATGGGAACATGGAAATCTAAAAACAGCCACAAATATCTATTACAATATCATATTATTTTTGTCTGCAAATGCTGAAAAGATATATAGAAAATCAAGGTTGAGAAAGAGGGTGACAGTGTATGTTAAAGGCACATAAATACAGAATATACCCTAATAATGAGCAGAAAATACAGATTGCAAAAACATT